>Ga0102812_10000385_pt1 | contig 32666 bp, 28 predicted proteins | sample ColrivemetaGS713_FD_79334 | JGI IMG/M metagenome (GOLD analysis project Ga0102812, IMG submission 79334) | Estuarine microbial communities from the Columbia River estuary - Flood tide ETM metaG S.713 | ecosystem: Environmental > Aquatic > Marine > Intertidal zone > Estuary | place: USA...
AAAAACAAGTAAATCGTCTGGGAGAATCTTTTATAGTTTCTGGCTTTAGCGATTTTTTAAAAAAAACGGGAGAAAAACCAGTTATAATTGATTCCTTAAAAACAAAGAAAACAAAAAACAGATTTAAAGATTATTATTTTTCCAAAGGATATTTTAACCCTACGATAAAAAGTTTCACAGATTCTTTAAGCCCTAAAAAAGCAAAAATAACATATTCTATTACTACCGGAAAAGCGTCCTTTTTAGATTCAATTAGCCGTTATATTGAAACACCCGAATTAGACGAACTTTATAGTCAAACTGAATCCGAATCTTTTTTAAAAAAAGGAAATCAATTTAATGCAGACGATTTTATAAAAGAGCGTAAACGAATTACAAGTAATTTTAGAAATAATGGCGTTTTTCATTTTCAAATAAACCACATCAACCCTCATGCTATTGATACAATTAATACAGGTGAAAAAGTAAATATTAAATTAAACATTGAAGATCGAGAAATTAAAAAAGGGGACTCTTTAGTTAAAACTCCGTTTAAAATATATTCTATTAGCAATGTAAATATCTATACCATAAATCCTTCTCAAAAAATTACTGAGAAAATTAAAGACAGTGTTTTTTACAAAAACTATAATATATATAGTGATGGTAAATTAAAATACAAGCCTAAAGCATTAACTAGTGTCATATTTATAGAAAAAGGAAATTTATTTAGTGACAAAGACAAGCTTTTAACTTCAAAGTCCATTAGTAATTTAAAAACTTTTAACTTTCCAAACATAGAATATGTTGAAGACCCTATGGATGAAAACGGCTTAATCGCTAACATTTATCTTGTTCCTCGAAAAAAATTCAGTTGGTCGCCCTCAATAGATGTTACATACTCAAACATTATTGCTTTTGGTATTTCAGGAAACATGTCTGTTACTTGGAGAAACTTATTTAGAAGGGCTGAAATTCTTGAAATTTCTACAAGAGGAAATATTGGTTCTTCAAAAGATTTTGCAAACCCAAATGATACTTTTTTCAATATTTCGGAAATTGGTATAGATGCCAAAATTTCTTTTCCACGTATTTTTTTTCCAGCTAACACAAAATGGTTAATTAAAAAAGAAATGCTGCCTAGTACACAAATGAGTGTTGGATTAACAAGACAACGAAATATTGGATTGGATAAAAGTAATTTTAATGGCATTATTAATTATAATTGGGTTCCAAAAGAAAATGTTTCCGTTCGTTTTGATTTATTAAACATTCAATATGTTCAAAATTTAAATGTAGCAAATTATTTTAATGTCTATAATTCATCTTACAATACTTTAAATAATTTAGCACCTGCATACAATACAAACATTAATTATGTTGATAGTGATGGAAATTTAACATCTCCTGGCGCCATAGCATTTATTGAAGATGTAGTTAATGGAAACACAATTCTAAATGAATCTAATAAGGATTTTCAATCCATTAGAAGTATAGGAGAACGTAGAAAGAGATTAATTGAATACAATTTAATCATTTCTTCAAATTACACATACAACAAAACTACTCGAAGCGGAAATATAGACAATAGCTTTTATTCTTTTAGAGGTAAATTAGAATCCGCAGGAAATATTGCGTCACTAATATCAAATCAAACCAAAGAACCATTAAGTGAGAACGGAAAAGAAACATTATTAGGAGTAGAATACGCTCAATATTTTAAAACAGAATTAGAGTATATTAAGCATTGGGACTTAAATAAGAAAAATGTTTTTGCAATTAGAAGCTTCTTTGGTATAGCAATACCATATGGGAATGCAAATTCTATTCCTTTTTCTAGGAGTTATTTTGGAGGAGGGTCAAATGATAATAGAGGTTGGCAGGCATATACACTAGGGCCCGGAAGAAGTGGTGCTATCAACGACTTTAATGAGGCAAATTTAAAAATTGCTTTTAGTGCAGAATACAGAGCTAATATTTTAGGGAAATTATATGGTGCTTTATTTGCTGACGTTGGTAATATTTGGAATATTTCAGACAATGTTACAGACGAAAATTACACTTTCAACAATATTGGTTCCCTACAAGATTTGGCTTTAGGTACAGGTTTTGGCTTTAGGTATGATTTTAATTATTTTATTTTTCGATTAGATTTTGGATACAAAACGTATAATCCTGCGAAAATAGAAAGCGAAAGGTGGTTTAGAGATTTAAACTTTAGCCGAACAGTTTTAAATTTTGGTATTAATTATCCATTCTAATTTTTTAAATTATTATTTTTGTCGAATAAACAAACAATACAACTATGAACCATTCTATAAAACCAGGTGTTGCAACCGGTGATCAAGTACAAGAAATTTTTAGATATGCAAAAGAAAAAGGATTTGCATTACCAGCTATAAATGTAACTGGAAATAGCACTGTTAATGGTGTTTTAGAAACTGCTGCAAAACTTAACGCTCCTGTTATAATTCAATTTTCTAATGGTGGTGGTGTTTTTAATGCTGGGAAAGGGCTTTCAAATGAAAACCAACAAGCTGCAATTTTAGGTTCAATTGCTGGTGCAAAACACATTCATACTCTTGCAGAAGCTTATGGAGCAACTGTAATACTTCATACAGATCATTGTGCTAAAAATTTACTGCCATGGATTGATGGTTTATTAGATGCGTCTGAAAAGTTTTTTACAGAAACAGGAAAACCACTTTATAGTTCTCATATGATAGATTTATCGGAAGAACCTATTGAAGAAAATATTGAAATTTGCAAAAAATACTTAGAGAGAATGTCTAAGATGGGCATGACTTTAGAAATTGAACTTGGAATTACTGGTGGAGAAGAAGATGGAGTAGACAACACAGATGTAGATAGTTCTAAACTATATACACAACCTGAGGAAGTAGCCTTTGCTTATGAAGAATTAATAAAAGTTAGTCCTCGTTTTACTATTGCAGCTGCTTTTGGTAACGTACATGGTGTTTATAAACCAGGAAATGTAAAATTAACACCAAAAATATTAAAAAACTCTCAAGAGTTTGTGCAAGAAAAGTACAAGACAGGTACAAATCCAATAGATTTTGTTTTTCATGGTGGAAGCGGCTCTACTTTAGAAGAAATAAGAGAAGCTATAGGTTATGGAGTTATTAAAATGAATATTGATACCGATTTACAATTTGCTTTCACAGAAGGAATTCGCGATTATGTAGTTGCAAATGTTGAGTATTTAAAGACTCAAATTGGGAATCCAGAAGGAACAGAATTACCAAATAAAAAATACTACGACCCAAGAAGATATATAAGAGAAGGAGAAGCTACTTTTAACAAAAGGTTAGAACAAGCATTTTCAGATTTAAATAACGTTAACACATTATAAATTCAAATTAGGATTTTAAAATTGTGAGCTTGGCTGATAATTATTAATTTTTAATTCATAATTACATAAAACATGAGTTGGTTTAAAAGAAAAGAAAAAGGAATTACTACTGCTACGGAAGATAAAAAAGATGTTCCTAAAGGATTATGGTATAAAACACCAACAGGAAAGGTAATTGACACAGAAGAACTTGGTAGAAACTTATGGGTAAGCCCAGAAGATGACTTTCATGTAAGAATTGGAAGTGCTGAATATTTTCAAATATTATTTGATGATAATTCTTTTAAAGAATTAAATCCAAACATGACTTCAAAAGACCCATTAAAATTTGAAGACACTAAAAAATATGAGTCGCGCCTGAAAGATGTAATGGAAAAAACAAATTTGAAAGACGCTGTTAGAACTGCTGTTGGAAAATCTAAAGGAAATGACTTAGTCGTTGCTTGTATGGATTTTGCATTCATTGGTGGGTCAATGGGAGCTGTTGTAGGAGAAAAAATAGCAAGAGCAATTGATTATTCTATTGAAAACAAAATTCCATTTGTAATGATTTCAAAATCTGGTGGAGCACGTATGATGGAAGCTGCATATTCTTTAATGCAATTAGCTAAAACATCTGCAAAATTAGCACAATTAGCAGAAGTTAAAATTCCATATATTTCTCTATGTACGGATCCTACAACCGGAGGAACAACTGCTTCTTACGCAATGTTAGGAGATATTAATATTGGGGAACCTGGAGCTTTAATTAGTTTCGCAGGACCTCGTATTGTAAGAGATACTACAGGTAAAGATTTACCAGATGGTTTTCAATCTGCTGAATTTTTATTAGAACATGGTTTCTTAGATTTTATTGCACATAGAAAAGAATTGAAAAATAAAGTAAATCTATACTTAGATTTAATCTTAAATCAAGATATAAGATAATTTCATTTAAAAAAAACCACTCAATGAGTGGTTTTTTTTATAAATAAATATTTTATAATACTATTACATCCCCGTTCTAATAGCCTCAACCGGGTCTAACTTAGACGCTGAAATAGCAGGTATAATTCCTGAAAGCAAACCTATAAATGCAGCTAAACCTGTTCCTAGCATCATATTTTGAAAACTTAATACAAATTCAAAATCTAATGCTGCACTTAAACCTAAAGCACACATCCAAACTAAAAACATTCCTATTAATCCACCTATAACAGAAAGTATTACTGCTTCAAATAAAAACTGAAATAAGATAAATCTATTTTTTGCTCCTAATGCTTTTTGAATACCAATTAAACTGGTTCTTTCTTTAACCGAAACAAACATAATATTTGCAATTCCAAAACCTCCTACTAAAAGAGAAAACAAACTTATTATCCAACCTATCATATTCATTTGTCCAATAATATTGTCAATGAAATCTGTGAAGCCAGACAAAACATTCATGAAAAAATTATCAATCTCTCCTGTTTTAACACCTCTAAACGCTCTTAATTTCTGAGAAACTTGAGCTTTAAACTCATCTACATCAATACTTTTTAAAGGCTTTATTAAAATTGCTGGCGTTAGTGTCTTGTTATTATCTCCATATAATTGTCTCAAAAAATTTACTGGAAAAAATACAGCAATATCACTACTGTCTCCAAAAATTCCCTCTCCTTGTTTTTTCAGAACTCCAATTACAGTAAACTTTTGACCATATAATCGCACTTTTTTTCCTAATGGATCTGATTCTCCAAACAAACCAACTGCAACCTCACTCCCAATTACAATTACTGGATTTCCAGAATTTGATTCCGACTCATTGAATAACCTCCCTTTTTCTACTTTTACAGGCTCAATATCAAAAAATTCATTAGTTGATGGTTTAACTCTAATGGAATTAACTGTTTTAGATTCGTACTTAATACTTTCGTTTCTAGTAAATAAATTAAATGAAATTTTATCTATCCCATTAACTGATTTTCTAATATGTTCAAACTCTTCATAAGTTACATTAGGAAATTGCTCTCTTTTCCAACGATCAACCTCTGATGGTCCAAATGAAAAGCGCATTAAGTAAATAGTATTTAAATCCATGTCACTTAAGTCATCCTTGATTTTTTTATCCATAGAATCAACTGCTGCTAAAACAGCAATAATGGAAAAAATACCAATAGTAACGCCTAACAACGACAACAATGTTCGAAGTTTATTGTTAGTTAAGGCATTTAGTGCGAAGCTTAAACTCTCTTTTAATAATCTAAAATATAAAATCATAATTTATTGCGAATACCTATTAGTAGATTGAAGCATTTTAATGTTACACATTTTACTTAAAAAAAGCAAAAACTTATTCTTATTGTTTTGAATGTTAGGATATCTATAACTACTTTTGCACTACAAAACAACACTACAAAAATGAGTACTCAAAAAAACATTACTTCAGCATTAATTTCAGTTTTTGACAAAACAGGCTTAGAGCCAATTGTAAAAGCACTTCACCAAAAAAACGTTACTATTTACTCTACAGGCGGGACAGAAAGTTTTATAAAAGACATAGGAATTCCTGTTGTAGCAGTGGAAGACGTTACTTCGTATCCTTCTATTTTAGGAGGTCGTGTAAAAACTTTACACCCAAAAGTTTTTGGAGGAATATTAAATCGCCAAGATAATCCAAGCGACGTTGAACAAATGAAAGAGTATAATATTCCACAATTAGATTTAGTAATTGTAGATTTATATCCATTTGAAAAAACGGTTGCATCAGGTGCAGATGAAGCAGATATTATTGAAAAAATTGATATTGGTGGAATTTCATTAATTAGAGCTGCAGCAAAAAACTTTAAAGACACTGTAATTGTTGCTTCGGTAGAAGACTACACTACTTTTTTAGATTTTTATACACAAGAAAATGGAAATACAACTTTAGAGCAAAGAAGATTATTGGCTACTAAAGCGTTTCATGTTTCTACTAACTACGATACTGCAATATTTAATTATTTCAATACAGACGATACATATTATAAAGAAAGTTTCGCTAATGGCCAAGTGTTGCGCTACGGAGAAAACCCACATCAAAAAGGGTTTTTCTTTGGTGATTTTGACAAAATATTTACTAAATTAAGTGGGAAGGAATTATCTTATAATAATTTATTAGATGTAGATGCGGCGGTCAACTTAATGTCGGAATTTAGAAATGACATACCAACTTTTGCAATTTTAAAACATAATAACGCATGTGGAATTGCTTCTAGAAATTCTATGAAAGAAGCATACGTTGATGCTTTAGCTGGCGACCCAACTTCTGCATTTGGAGGTGTTTTAATTGCAAACGGAAATATAGATTTAGCAACTGCAAAAGAAATCCATAGCTTATTTTGTGAAGTTGTCATTGCTCCATCATTTGACCAAGAAGCAATTGATCTATTAGAAGAAAAGAAAAATAGAATTTTATTAGTTCAAAACGAAATTATTTTACCAGCCAAACAAGTACGTACTTGTTTAAACGGACTACTAATTCAAGATAGAAACGAAATAACGGATAGTATTACAAACTTAAAAACCGCTACAAAAACAGCTCCTACTAGTCAGGAAATTGAAGATTTATTGTTTGCATCAAAAATATGTAAGCACACAAAATCAAACACAATTGTTTTAGCAAAAAACAAACAACTTTGCGCTTCAGGAACTGGTCAAACATCAAGAGTAGATGCTTTAAAACAAGCAATTGAAAAAGCTATCGCATTTGAATTTGATTTAACAGGATGTGTAATGGCAAGTGATGCCTTCTTCCCTTTTCCAGATTGTGTTGAAATAGCAAATAAAGCAGGTGTTACTGCAGTAATTCAACCTGGAGGATCTATAAAGGATGAATTAAGCATTAATTACTGCAATGAGAATAACGTATCTATGGTATTTACAGGAACACGTCATTTTAAGCATTAATTTTATTACATTTGTAAACAAGAAGTTTTTTTAAACAAATAATACGTAAAATAGCATATGGGATTTTTTGATTTCATGACTGAGGACATCGCAATCGATCTTGGTACCGCAAATACTTTAATAATTCATAACGACAAAGTTGTAATTGATAGCCCGTCTATTGTTGCTCGAGATAGAATTAGTGGTAAAATTATTGCAGTTGGTAAAGAAGCCAACTTAATGCAAGGTAAAACTCATGAAAACATAAAAACCATTAGACCTTTGAAAGATGGTGTAATTGCAGATTTTGATGCATCTGAAAAGATGATTAATATGTTTATTAAAAGTATTCCTGCTCTAAAGAAAAAATTATTTACTCCAGCATTAAGAATGGTTGTTTGTATTCCTTCCGGAATTACCGAAGTAGAGATGCGAGCAGTTAAAGAATCTTGTGAACGTGTAAATGGTAAAGAAGTATATTTAATTCACGAACCTATGGCAGCAGCTATTGGTATTGGTGTAGATATTATGCAGCCAAAAGGAAACATGATTGTAGACATAGGTGGTGGTACCACTGAAATTGCAGTTATAGCTCTTGGAGGTATTGTGTGTGATAAATCGGTGAAAATTGCCGGTGATGTTTTTACTAACGACATTATTTACTACATGAGAACTCAACATAATTTATTTGTTGGAGAAACATCTGCAGAAAAAATAAAAATACAAATTGGCGCTGCTATTGAAGATTTAGAAAATGCACCTGAAGACATGTCTGTACAAGGTAGAGATTTACTAACAGGAAAACCAAAACAAGTAGAAATTTCTTTTAGAGAAATAGCTAAAGCTCTAGACAAATCTATTCAAAGAATAGAAGATGCCGTTATGGAAACTTTATCACAAACACCTCCAGAATTAGCTGCCGACATATATAATACAGGTATTTATTTAGCTGGTGGTGGATCCATGTTAAGAGGTTTAGATAAACGTATTTCTTTAAAAACAGATCTTCCGGTATATATAGCTGAAGATCCACTAAGAGCAGTGGTAAGAGGAACAGGAATTGCTCTTAAAAACTTAAATAAATACAAAAGTATCCTTATTAAATAATTAAATAGTACATGCAGCAAATACTAAATTTTATACAAAAAAACAGCTATAAATTGCTGTTTTTGCTGCTTTTGGGAACGTCTATTGGTCTAACAATTAAATCGCACTCTTATCATAGAAGTGAGTATATTAATACTGCCAATAATGTTACTGGTGCTGTCTATGGAAAAATTAATGATGCAAACGAATATTTAAGCTTAAAAGAGAAAAACTTAAGCTTAGCAGAAGAAAATGCACAATTAAAGGAATTGTTATTTAATAAAAAAGACACTACACTTCCTAAAAAAAGTTTACATGAGGAACAACTTAATGGTGTTTCCATAAAAATGTCAAAAATCATAAAAAACGTTTTTAACACTAGGGAAAACTATCTTACAATAAATTCAGGAAGTGTAGATAGTATAAAAACAGACATGGGAGTTGTTAATGAAAAAGGAGTTGTAGGAATAATTGAAAAAACTTCTAAAAACTACGCAACTATATTGAGTGTTTTAAATACAAAATCTAGAATAAATGCTAAAATAAAGAACTCAAATCATTTCGGTTCACTTATGTGGGATGGAAAAAACGTTGGTTTTGTACAGTTAATAGACGTTCCTCGCTTAGCAACATTAAGAAAAGGAGATTCTATTGTTACAGGAGCAGAATCAGAAATATTTCCAGAGAATATTCCAATAGGGAAAATCGACAAAGTTTTTATAGACACCAAAACAAACTATTATACCATAAACGTTAGATTGTTTAATGACATGACATCTTTAGGATATGTTTATATTATTGAAAACAAAAAGAAAAAACAAAAAGAAACCTTAGAAAAAGAAACTAAAGCAAAGTAAAAAAGTGAATAATAATTTATTAAATGTTTTTAGATTTATACTATTACTTTTTGTTCAGGTATTTATATTCAACAATATAAATTTACTTGGATACATAAACCCATTCCCATATATCTTATTTATATTGCTATTTCCAGTAAACGGAAATAAATCATTACTTCTATTAAGTAGTTTTACGCTAGGCTTATTAATAGATATATTTAGTAATTCTGGCGGTATACATGCAACAGCCTCTTTGTGCTTAGCATTTGTAAGACCTAGTTTATTTAAATTTTCATTTGGTTTAAGTTATGAATACCAAACCGTTAAAATAGCAGATAAAATAAGTCCAGAGAGAATAACTTTTTTGCTATTAGCAATCTTCATACATCACTTCATACTATTTTCATTAGAATTTTACAGATTTAGCTTAATAGCAAACATCTTAGGAAGGTCTTTCGTAGCTAGTATATTTACTTTAATTTTTTGTACCTTAATCATTTACTTAATAAAACCAAGTAAACGATGAGAAAAACAGTATTACCAACCATTATTATTGTTACTACAATAATATTAATTGCACGTATATTTTATTTGCAAATAATTGATGATTCATTAAAATTACAAGCAGAAAATAATGCAATAAAAAAAGTTTTTGAATTTCCCGAAAGAGGTTATATATACGACAGAAATGGCAAATTACTTGTAGCAAATCAACCATCATATGATATTATGGTTGTTCCAAGAGAAATGAAAAACATCGATACTCTTGAATTTTGTAATTTACTAGATATCCAAAAAGAAGATTTTATTAAAAAAATCCAAAAAGCAATTGTTTATAGTCGAAGATTACCTTCCGTATTTTTAGCTCAATTAAACAAAAAGGAGTATGCCGCTTTTCAAGAAAAAGAAAGAAAGTTTGAAGGTTTTTATGCTCAAAAGCGTGCTTTAAGAGATTACCAAGTAGACTACGGGGCTAATATTTTTGGGTTTATTACGCAAGTAAACGAAGCAATTATTGAAAAAAAACCATATTATAACAGTGGCGATTTAATAGGTAGACAAGGAGTAGAACAGGAATATGAGGAAATATTAAGAGGCACAAAAGGTGTTAAATACCTACTAAGAGACAAGTATAATAAAATAATTGAATCCTATAAAGAAGGTGCTTTTGATACAATTGCAAAACAAGGTAATGATTTAACCTTAACTATAGATGCCGAATTACAAAAATACGGAACAGAGTTAATGATAAATAAGCGAGGAGGAATTGTTGCTATTGAACCTAAAACTGGAGAAATTTTAGCTTTAGTTTCTGCACCTACATATGACCCTGCTTTGTTAGTAGGAAGACAAAGGTCGAAAAACTATACTAAACTTTACTACGACTCTATTGCAAAACCTTTATACGACAGAGGACTACAAGCAGAATACCCTCCAGGATCGCCTTTTAAAATTGTAACAGGTCTAATTGGATTACAAGAAGAAGTAATTGATGAAAAAACTACTTTTTACTGTAATCACGGTTTCAATTATGGCCGTTTTATGGCTTGTCACTGTGGACGACATACATTACAATTAAACAATGGGATTTATAGATCGTGTAATAGCTACTTTGGAAATACTTACAAAAAAATTATTGACAAATACAAAAACTCTAATTATAGCGTTGACAACTGGGCTAAACATGTTAAAAGTTTCGGATTAGGGCAGTTTTTAGGCACCGATATGCCTACTGGAAGAAAAGGACTAGTACCTGATTCTAAATTATACAACAGAGTTTATAATGGAGCTGTAATTAGAAGTTCTTATATAATGTCAAATTCAATTGGACAAGGAGAAGTCTTAACAACCCCTATTCAACTTGCAAACATGATGGCTGTTGTTGCTAATAAAGGTTATTATTATACACCTCACATTGTTAAAGACATTAAAGGATTAAAATTAGATAAAAAATACACAACTAAACACAAAAGCACCATTGACCAAAAGTATTTTGACCCAGTAATTAAAGGCTTAGCTGATGTTTATAAACCTGACGGAACAGCTGGGGCACTACAAGTTAAAGGATTGGAAATTTGTGGAAAAACAGGTACTGCAGAAAATAAAATTAGAGTTTCAGGTAAAACATACAAACTACAAGATCATTCCATTTTTGTTGCTTTTGCTCCAGCTGAAGACCCTAAAATTGCTATCGCTGTTTTTATAGAAAATGGCTATTGGGGAAGTAGATGGGCCGGACCAATTGCTACTTTAATGATTGAAAAATACATTAATGGAGAAATTAGCAGACTAGATTTGGAAACTAGAATGTTAAACGGAAGCATTGAAGATGAATATAGAAAACTTGAAAATATTATTTACAACAGAAATACTGAATATCTAAAAACTAGAGATTCTATTGCAAAAATAGAATTAGCAAAATTAGATGCTAAAAAAGAAGAAGAAGAAGAATAAATGAAAAATCAGAGTGTAGGAAATAGCATAGACTGGCTAACCCTTTTGCTGTATATGTTACTAGTAATTGCTGGCTGGTTAAACATCTATTCTGCGTCATTACCAGAAGTAGAAGCTGCATTATTTGATATAACTCAAATATATGGTCGTCAGATGCTTTTTATTGGACTAAGTCTTCCGCTAATTTTAATTTTATCGTTCACTGAGGCTAAAATTTTTGAAAAACTTAGTTTTGTTTTTTATGGGTTAGGTATCTTTTTATTACTTGGACTGTTTGTATTTGGAAAAACCATAAAAGGTCAAACAAATTGGTACCAATTTGGTGGGTTTGGATTTCAACCATCCGAATTTGTTAAAACCGCAACTGCATTATTACTTGCAAAATACTTAAGTTTTCCTCAAATCAATTTATCAAAAACCAAACATCAATTAATAGCTTTTGCTATCATTGGATTACCCATTTTCTTAATTTTAATGCAACCCGACACAGGAAGTGCCATGATATTTTTTGCACTAGTTTTTGTTTTAAACAGAGAAGGATTGCCATCTTGGTATTTACTTTCTGGAGTAATTGCAATTGTTGTATTTTCATTAGCATTAGTAATAGACCCCATGTACCTCATAATTGCTACAATTATAATAATGGTATTTCATTACATAGGTAATCGAAGAATCTCTAGGAACCCAATATTATATGCTTTAGCATTAATAACAATAAGTGCATTTTCATACTCCATTAATTATGTTTACAATGATGTTTTAGAACCACATCAAAAAGATAGAATAGATGTTTTAATAAGTGACAATGTTGACATGAAAAAAGAAGGCTATAATCTTAACCAGTCAATGATAGCAATTGGCTCTGGTGGTTGGTTTGGTAAAGGATATTTAGAAGGAACTCAAACTAAAGGTGGTTTTGTGCCTGAACAACATACAGATTATATTTTTACCACCGTTGGTGAAGAATGGGGATTTGTAGGCAGTATAACTGTACTTTTACTATTTGCTTTTTTATTTTTACGAATACTACATCTCGCTGAAAACCAAAAAACAAAATTCAATAGAATATATGGGTATTGTGTAGCAACCTATTTATTTACACATTTTTTCGTGAATATTGCAATGCTAGTTAAGTTATTCCCAACAATTGGAGTCCCTCTGCCCTTCTTCTCATATGGTGGATCAAGTTTATGGGCCTTTACAATTATGCTCTTTATTTTTATAAAGTTAGATGCTAATAAAGTGAATGAATGGTAATGTTTAAAAACTCCATTTTTTATAATTAGAATTAGATTCTAAACCACTTTCCATTTCGTCTTCTAAACTAGGAAAAAAATCAATACCTGTCATTTTTTCAATTGAATCAACACTTACAACAAATTCATATAATGCCTTTTCCGAGTTTTTATGAGGAAGTAAAAACCCAATCATATTTTTGCCATCTTTAGTTAGTAAAATTTTATAGAAATATTTTGGAACTGAAACATTTTCTTTACCAATAGTTTTTAAATTTTCACCTAAAACACCTCCTGTTACAACATAAACACCTTTGTTTTTTTCTGCCCAATATCTTGTTTTTTGCTCTAATCTATTCCAAATTCCAGCATTAAAATCATATAATTGTGGAGAAGCATTAGATGTTAAAAAGGTTTCTTCATACAATTTATACGTACTCTTTCTGTCCCCAGCTGGGCATAAATGTCCTTTGTTATACCCTGAATTTTTATAATTTCTCCAATCAGCAGACTTAGTTGAAACTAAAGGATCTTGATTGAAATAAGGTCGGTCATAATTAACAGAAGAAAAATCGCTGCTTTGAAGATAATAAGCAACCCATTCTGCTTGTTCATGTTCTTCAACATAAGACAATGTATAGCCTTTATGTTCATATATAGCGCGGGAAGTAGAACTTGGAAGAAAGTTAAAGGTTTCATCCATAATTAATTCTGTTGAATTATCAACTGAAGTATCTATTACCTTTTCAATTTCAATTTGTTTACATGAAAATATTGAACCTATTATACTTAAAAAAAGTAACTGTTTGTAAATAATCATTGTGGCTAGCTTTTTGTATCTTTGTAAAAGTAATTTAAATTTTAAGAAATGAAAACAAAACACTTAATAATAGCATTACTCTTTGGGTTACACTTTGGGTTTTCCCAAGAGCCAGTTGTAGATAGTTTAGCAATTAAAACTAGCCAGATTCAAAAACTTGAAAAAGAGAAGGAACGTGCTGAAAAACAACAAGAAAAAATTGATAAACAGCACGATAAAAATTTAAGAGAAGCTGAAAAAGCTCAAAAAAACGCAGAAAAAGCACAGGAAAAAGCAGAGAAAGCTCAAATAAATGCAGAAAAAGAGAGAAAAAAAACTGAAAAACTTTTAAAAAAAAGAGAAAAAGAAAGAGAAAAAGAAAGAGAAAAATTAGATAGAGCAAAAAAGAATGTTTCTAAAACCAATGATAAAATATCTAAACAAAGACAAGATATTGAAAACCATTACAAAAAACTAGATAAGCAGAAAAGAAAAGGAAAACTATCACCAGTTGACGAAGAAAAATGGTTAGAAAAAATAAAGAAGAAACAAGAAAAATTAAAAAGCTTAGAAGAAAATCTAACTAAAAATAAAAAAAAGTTAGACAAATTAGACTAACAAGCATATACCAGACAAAAAAAGGGAATCATATGATTCCCTTTTTTTATTTTTAAACTTTTAAAAATATTTGAAATATAAGTTTTGTAATTTTCAACAAAGAAGGGTACTACTTAAAATAAAGGAAATTAACCTGTTAAATAAGCTTTTAAAATTATAACATACGTTCGTTGATTTGTTAAAAATCTTTGCTTACTTTTGTTCCTTGAAACAGATAGCTTTACTTAAATGTGCAGCATCATAACGACTAAAAAATGAGACCAGATTTATTTCAATCACCTGATTATTACCTTTTAGACGACTTATTGTCTGACGAACATAAATTAGTTCGTGATGCAGCTCGTGCATGGGTTAAAAAAGAAGTATCTCCAATTATTGAAGAATATGCTCAAAGAGCAGAATTTCCTAAACAAATTGTAAAAGGTTTAGGTGAAATTGGTGGATTTGGCCCTTATATTCCTGTTGAATATGGTGGTGCTGGTTTAGACCAAATTTCATATGGTTTAATAATGCAAGAAATTGAAAGAGGTGATTCTGGAGTACGTTCCACTTCATCTGTACAATCTTCATTAGTTATGTATCCTATTTGGAAATATGGTAACGAAGAACAAAGAATGAAATATTTACCAAAACTTGCAACTGGAGAATTCATTGGTTGTTTTGGTTTAACAGAACCAGATCATGGATCTAATCCAAGTGGAATGACTACTAATTATAAAGATATGGGAGATCATTATCTTTTAAATGGAGCAAAAATGTGGATTTCAAATGCACCTTTTGCAGACATCGCTATAGTTTGGGCTAAAAATGAAGAAGGAAGAATTCACGGCCTTATCGTAGAAAGAGGAATGGAAGGATTTACAACGCCTGAAACACATAATAAATGGTCACTTCGTGCATCTGCAACTGGTGAATTAATTTTTGATAATGTAAAAGTTCCTAAAGAAAATTTATTGCCTAATAAATCTGGATTAGGAGCACCTCTTGGTTGTTTAGATTCCGCTCGTTATGGTATTGCTTGGGGAGCAATTGGAGCGGCAATGGATTGCTATGATACTGCTTTAAGATATTCTAAAGAGCGTATTCAATTTGACAAACCAATTGGAGCAACACAATTACAACAAAAAAAATTAGCTGAAATGATTACTGAAATCACCAAAGCGCAATTATTAACTTGGAGACTTGGTGTTTTAAGAAATGAAGGGAAAGCAACTACAGCTCAAATTTCTATGGCAAAAAGAAACAATGTTGACATGGCAATTCATATTGCACGTGAGGCAAGACAAATGTTAGGAGGAATGGGAATTACTGGTGAATACTCTATCATGCGTCATATGATGAATTTAGAATCTGTAATTACTTACGAAGGAACTCATGATATCCATTTATTAATTACAGGTATGGACGTTACAGGCTTTCCAGCTTTTAAATAAAACACATACATATAAACAAAAAATGCTTCGTTAACACGAAGCATTTTTTGTTTAACAAATCTTTAGTTACCTCAAATATTAATAACTGGATTGTTTTAAATAAAATATTGCGATTTTTGCAATTATATAACAAAAATAATTAACAATCAATACCTATTTAAGGTTTTTTATATAAAAATATGAAATTATTTAGTCATAGTATTGCAGTGTCAACAAACCAACTAAATAACTTATGAAAAAACTAATCTTTTCTGCCCTATTCTTGTCAATAGCACTTGCTTGTAGCAGTGACGACACAACATCTATTAATAACGAATTAGCTGCAACACCGGCTGTAGCGCATAGAGGATGTGCTTCGCATGACGTTCTTGAAAGTCAATTGAGAAATGACCCAAATCTTGCTGCCCGAATGGCTCAATTCGAAATAGAAGCCGAAAATTATATTCAACAAGGTAAAATTGTTAATGGAGTTTTAGAAATTCCTGTTGTTTTTAATGTTTTATATAGAACTACAGCTGAAAATATTTCACAAGCACAATTACAAACTCAAATTGATGTTTTAAACAAAGATTTTGCAGGTACAAATACAGATTATAATTCTTCAAATCCTTATAATTCAGTTAGAGGAGCATTAAATGTTCGTTTCGTGCTAGATGCAGTTTACAGAAAATCTACAACAAAAACTTCATGGGGAACTACTGATGCAATGAAGAAATCTACTCAAGGAGGTATTAATCCTACTTCACCAACAACAAAATTAAACTATTGGGTTTGTACAATAGGAGGCGGAATACTTGGATATGCTCAGTTTCCAGGAGGCGCTTCAGCAACAGATGGCGTTGCAATTGATTCAAAATACACAGGCACAAATGGAACAGCTGTTTATCCTTTTAACTTAGGTAGAACTGCTACGCATGAAGTTGGCCACTGGATGAATTTACGTCATATTTGGGGTGATGCTACTTGCGGAAACGATTTAGTTTCAGATACTCCTTCTCATAACACTTCAAACTATGGTGTTCCAGCTGTAGGTCACAGAAGTACTTGTTCTGGTCAACCATTAGAAATGTATATGAATTACATGGATTACACTGATGATAGAGGAATGTACATGTTCTCAAGAGGACAAGTATCAAGAATGGCAGCTATTTTCGGCTCAAATGGTTCAAGAAGATCATTTAGATAATAGTAAATACAAATTATAAAAAACCGATTGGTAGAAATATCAATCGGTTTTTTTGTTATTAAATATGTTAAACCAACGTCTGCATTTGAAAAAATAAGATACTTTTGCTCTACTAATAGTCTGTAATATGTTTGAAAACTTAAAGAAAATATTAAACGAAGATCAAGATCCAAAATCGATAGAGAAAATCACATCTAAATTAGAGAATTTATTAATGTCTAATGAAGTGGTTGGGTACATTGCAGTCCAAAAAAAACCAGCAGTAACTCTTTTTCCTGATAGTATTGTAGTTACAAACAAACGAATAATTCTATGTAAGCCTAAAAATTTAGGTTTTTCAATGGAATTTGTAGATTACGATTGGGATGATATTGCAGGTTCTTTTGTTAAAGAAGGTATTTTAGGATCAGAATTTACTTTTTCTACCAAAACAGATCTTACACTTACGGTAGATTATTTGCCTAAAACACAAGCTAGAAAATTATATACTTACGCCAAAGAACAATTAGATTTATTAAAAAATCCTGCGCAAACTGTTCCGTTAGTTGATGTGGTTTCTCCATTGGATGTTACAAGTGAGGCTGAAGAAGTAGAAGAGATTCTTGCTGAAGAGATAACGAATTTTGCAGAAATTGTTCCTTCAACTCAATCATATGAAAAATTTGAAGAGTCAAGAGAAAATATTGTTTCGGACGAAAAAAGTTTAGTAGATTTATCTCAAGAAGTATTATTTGAAAAATTGCAAAATTATAAGAGGTTATTAGATAACGGATTAATTATGCAAGCGGAATATGATGCTTTAAAAAAGGAAGTTTTAAGTAAAATGTAATTTCATTTAATTATAAACAAAAAAGCGAAAAGGTTATCTTATCGCTTTTTTGTTTATAATGATTTCTTCTGTTTTTCCACAAAGCCATCTGCTTGAAGTTGGAGTAATTCAACAGCGCGTTTCTTTTTGTAATTATATAGTTCTTTATCGTCTTTAATATCTGTATATACTTTATCGTAAATATCCGCATCGGTTTTACGCTGTAATTCACTTTGGTGTTTATTTTGTTCAAGCATATTTAAAACGGCCATTTCAGCATCTTCTTGTTTAAAATCAAACTCGCCTTTTGGAGATAATAATTTGGCAATAATAGGAGAAGTTTCAATAGCTAAAAACAACAGCATTATAAACAATGAAGGAAGTAATGGTAATTTGTTTAAAGCGTTAATGCGAGCCATTAAACCATCAAATCCGTCAATTATAGGTTGTGTTTCTGTGATTTTTTTGTCTAAATCCGCTTGTAGTATTTTTGCTTTAGTTTCTAAATCGGTAATTTTTGCTTGATTAGTAGTTTTTAACAAGGCTAAATCTTGTAAGCCAGCATCGTGTTTTTCTCTTTTTTCTTTGTAAACCGGACCTTTTCCTAGTTTTTTAGTGCCCGAAATTCCTTCGGCTTCGGTAATATAAACCGAATACAAATCGTTTACTTCTTTTTCTTTTTTGGTAATATCTGATTTTAAACTGTCAATTTGTACTTTGTTCTTATCAACATCTGATTGGAAGTAGTTGGTAATTTCTTTTTTGTTGGCCAACATCATTGCGTTTTTTTCTTTTAATAAAACAGTATTGATTTCCTTTTCGAAAATTTTAATTTCCAATGGTTTTGAAATTACAATCGCAATAATAACAGCTAGGATTATTCTAGGAGTTGCTTGTATAAATTCCGACTTAAAACTGTCTCTTTTTTTAATGGTGGAAACAATGAATCGGTCTAGATTGAAAATTAACAATCCCCAAATGAGCCCAAAAACGGATGCAATGTAAGCATTATCGAAAACAGTAAAAAGTGCATAACTAGAGGCAATAAAAGCCATAACTGCGGTAAAAAAAACGGTAGCGCCAATTCCGGCGTACTTGTTTTGTTCGCCATTAGAACAAGAATTGATGAGATTCTTATCTGCTCCAGAACAAATAATGAAGAAGTTTTTTAACATGATGATTGATTTTTGATTGATTGAAATTCTAAAACGAGTTTAGAGAACTAATTGATTAGTACAAAAGTAACGTGAAATGTTTCATTTTGTTGTTAAATAATTGGTAATTAAATTTTTATGTATAAAAAAACCCTCACGTACTGTGAAGGAATTTTTAATTTATAAAATTTGTAAGAAACTAATATTGTTTTAAAAAGGCAAGAATCCTATTTGCTATTTCGCTTTCCCCATCTTCGCTTGTAATATAAGTTTTATCATTTTCATTAGTCAAATATCCTACTTCTAATAAAATAGCTGGACATTTAGAATTTTTAATGATAAAAAGATTAACATCTTTCACATCACCTTTAGCCAAATTATTATTTGAAATTTTATCAATTAATTTATTTGCTGCTTCTAATGACGTTTTGTAAAACTCGTTTTCACTTGAAACATACGCACTTACTCCATTTGTACTAGTGTTTTTTGATGTATTCAAATGCAATGAAATTAATAAGTTTGGATTAAGCTCATTTATTTTGTCTGTTCTTTCTTTTAATGCGATAAAACTATCGTCTTCACGAAGTAAAATAATTTCTATTTCAGTATTTAGATTTAATAGTTTAATTTTTTTTGCAAGGCTTTCTACAATTTTGCTTTCAAGTTCATCGTTAATTTTAGCACCAAAATCATGTCCTCCATGTCCAGCATCAATTACTATTACTTTTTTGGAATTGATTTTAGTTTTACTTTCTTTTTCTTTAAATTCTTCTTCAAATTCAATTGTTTTTTTCTCATTCAATACTTCAGGAGTAATCTGATTTTTTACTTCTGATTTTTCAGAAACTTCAGTTAAATTTGGTTTTACATTTACAATTTTTTCTTGCGCAACAATATCTATACAAAAGAAATAAACTAATGCCGCAAAAATAGGAACTATCGCTACTTTTTTAACTAATGCTAATTTTTTAGAGGTGTTTTTCGTCATCATAATTAATCGTTTTTTGGTTACTAAATAATTCAAATTACTGGCCAAGTAAATCGTTTGAACATTGCTGCCTTTTTGCAAAAGTAAATTTTGATAAAAAGTAACATTGTTATAGGAATGAACCACTTTTTCGTCTGCTAGAAATTCGTGGTTGAGTTGTATTGCTTTTTTGTAGAAATAAAATATCGGATTGAACCAAAAAATAGATTTTAAAAACTCGATAAATAAGATGTCTAAAGTGTGTTTTTGAGTTACATGTACTAATTCATGGGTATATAATTCATCTTCGATTTTCCTGCTATTATAATCTTCAAAATTGACAAAAATTGAGTTTAAGAATGTATGAGGAAGTGTTTTTTCATTGATTAAAATCAGCTTTGCATTTTTGTATTTTACAATTGGATTAGACTTTGATTTTGAAATTAATTTAAAACAATTTTTACCAAATCTTGCAACTAATACTATTGTAATTAAACCATATAAACTCCATAATATATAGGGTACGTAATTTATGGTTTCCTTTAATGGAATCACACTTTCTTCAATAGATTTTTCTTTTATTACTGATGAGAATGTTTGGGTTTTTACCGGTTCTATGTTTTGAACAACAGGAATAATTTCGATTATTTCGAATGATAGGAATGGAATTACAAAAGAAATTACTATTGAAAATAGCAAGTAAAATCGATTGAATTGATGCATTTTTTCGCGTTCTAAAAACAAATAATAGAAAGCTAAGAATGCGACTAAACTAATTGTTGACTCTAAAAGGAAATTTATCATTTTTTCTTTTTTTGAAGTTCTACATCAATTATCTTCTTTAAATCTTCTAATTCTTTTTCTGTAAGATCAGTTTCTTTAGTGAAAAAAGAAGCAAATTGTGAAGCCGAATCATTAAAGAAATTTTTAATTAATCCGTTTACGTGTTTTGAAAAATAATCTGTTTTTTTAACCAATGGATAGTATTCTCTAGAATTTCCACACAAAGTATAAGCTACAAACTTCTTGTCTGTCATTCTTTTTAATAAAGTGGCAATTGTTGTTGTAGCAGGTTTTGGTTCTGGATACACTTCTAATAAGTCCTTCATGAAAGCTTTTTCTAGTTTCCACAAATGCTCCATTAGTTGTTCTTCCGTTGTTGATAATTGCATTTTGCTCTATGTTTTTAGAATTAACTCTACAAATGTAGAATAAAAAATCAATTCTACAAATGTAGAGGTGTTTTTTTTTGTAAAAATATAACTTTGACCTGAAAATGATTGTGCATTAGCGATTGCAGCGACATCCTTTTATGTAGCGAACGAAATAAAAGATACAGCGAAAAGCGCGACCGAAGGGAATGCCCAAAAAAAACAAAAAACCCTCACAAATTAATGTGAGGGTTTAATTATTTAATGAGATACAGAAACGAGTTCAGTATGACAAAATAGACTAATATCTGTAATATTCTGGTTTGAATGGACCTTCAACTGGCACACCAATATATTTCGCTTGGTCATCACGTAAAACTTCTAATTCAACTCCTAATTTAGCTAAGTGTAAAGCAGCTACTTTTTCATCTAAATGCTTTGGTAACATATACACTTCATTTTTGTAAGCAGCAGTGTTAGTCCACAATTCTAATTGCGCTAATGTTTGGTTTGTAAATGAATTACTCATTACAAAACTTGGGTGACCTGTAGCACAACCTAGGTTTACTAAACGTCCTTCTGCTAAAATAATAATATCTTTTCCGTTGATAGTATATTTGTCAACTTGAGGTTTGATTTCATTTTTTGAAGCTCCGTGAGTCTTGTTTAACCAAGCCATGTCAATTTCGTTATCGAAATGTCCAATGTTACAAACGATAGTTTTGTCTTTCATTTGCTCAAAGTGAGAACCTAAAATAATATCTTTATTTCCAGTAGTTGTGATGATGATATCAGCATTTCCAACAACTGTGTCTAATCTTTTAACTTCAAAACCATCCATTGCAGCTTGTAAAGCACAAATTGGGTCAATTTCAGTAACTGTTACAATTGAACCTGCACCTTTAAATGAAGCAGCAGTTCCTTTTCCAACATCTCCGTAACCACAAACCACAACTCTTTTACCAGCTAACATAATATCTGTTGCTCTACGAACTGCATCAACTGCAGATTCTTTACAACCATATTTGTTATCAAATTTAGATTTAGTAACAGAATCGTTAACATTGATTGCAGGAACATGTAATGTTCCGTTTTGCATTCTTTCATATAAACGGTGAACTCCTGTAGTAGTTTCTTCTGATAAACCTTTGATGTCAGCAATTAATTCAGGAAAACGGTCAAAAACCATATTCGTTAAATCTCCACCATCATCTAAAATCATATTTAATGGTTTTCTATCTTCACCAAACCATAAAGTTTGTTCGATACACCAATCAAAATCTTCTTCGTTTAAGCCTTTCCAAGCATAAACTGGAATTCCAGCAGCAGCAATAGCAGCAGCAGCGTGATCTTGAGTTGAGAAAATATTACAAGAAGACCAAGTAACATCTGCTCCAAGTGCAACTAAAGTTTCAATTAAAACAGCAGTTTGAATAGTCATGTGTAAACATCCTGCAATACGAGCACCTTTTAAAGGTTGGCTTGCACCAAACTCCGTTCTTAAAGCCATTAAACCTGGCATTTCAGCTTCTGCTAACTCAATTTCTTTTCTTCCCCAGTCCGCTAAAGTAATGTCTTTTACTTTGTAAGGTACATAAGTTGTAGTATTTGAACTCATCTATTGTATATTTGTATTATTAATTTGAATGTGCAAATGTACAAATTTCATTTTTAATTATTAAATAAACGCCTTATTTTGTGAAATGTTTAATAAGGTAATGCTTTGAATTTCAATCTTATATTTAATGCCTTTTTATAAAAAAATACAAGTAAGTCCCTTAACTTCAGTTTTCATTTGGAAAATTGAAGAAGAGTTTAATGAGTTGTTTCGTCAAATTAGGTTAAAGGATGTTTCATTAGCTAGGTTGGAACGAATGAAATCAGAAAGTCACCAAAAAGGGTTTTTAAGTATTCGACATTTGTTGAAAGTTGCGTGTTATTCGGACTTTGATTTGTTTTATGATGCAGATGGGAAACCGAATTTGATGGACGGTAAACAAATTTCTATAACACATTCCAATAATTTTTCGGCAATTATTATTGGCGATGAAAATGTAGGTATTGATATAGAATTACAAAGAGATAAAATCACTCGAATTGCGGATAAATTTATTGATTTTGAATTTGAGTATTTGGATGAAAACGCAGTGGATTACATAAAAAAGTTAACCGTAATTTGGGGAGCAAAAGAAGCAAAGTACAAAATGTGTAACTCAAGAAGCTTAAGCTTTAAAGACGACATGAAAGTGTTTTCTTTTGATTTAAAAGATGAAACAGGAGAAGCTTCTGTGCACCAAAATGACTTTGATAAGAAGTTTAGATTTTTCTTTGAAGAATTTGAAAGTTTCACATTAGTATACGCGATAGAAAAATAGAATGAAAGAATTATATAAAGACATTTTACAAGCCAAAAAAGAAAATAGAAAGTTACTCGCTATTTTGTTAGACCCAGAAAAACTTTTGATTTCAGAGATTAAGGGTTTGAGTGATAAAATAAATAAATCCCCAGCTACTCATATATTTATTGGAGGAAGTACATATAACGGCAATCAATTAGATGACTTAATTAAAGAGCTTAAGTTGTATTTAAATTTACCGATTCTTATTTTCCCGGGGGATTATAAACAAATATCGAATGAAGCGGATGCAATTTTGTTTTTAAGCTTGCTCTCGGGAAGAAATGCAGATTATTTAATCGAACATCAGGTTAATGCTGTGCCTATTTTAGAGAAAACCAAATTAGAGATTATTTCTACGGGTTATTTATTAATTGATGGTGGTACTGAAACTGCTGTAGAACGTGTAAGTGAAACAAAACCTTTAGATAGAAATAATATTGATTACGTTTGTCAAACTGCTAAAGCTGGAGAATACCTAGGGAATAAATTAGTGTATTTAGAAGCTGGGAGTGGTGCAAAACTTTCTATTCCTTTAGAAATGATTAGTCAAGTTTCCAATAAAATAACAATTCCGTTAATTGTTGGCGGAGGAATTCACTCTAAAAAAGCAATTGACGAAGCTTTTAATGCTGGAGCCGATTTAGTAGTAGTAGGAACTGCTTTTGAAAGCGATAATACCTTTTTTGAATTATGTTAGAATTTTTATTTTCGCAGTATAAGGACACTCCTATTCAAAATATTATCCTAGAATTTCTAGCGTTTGTTTTTGGTTTAATTAGCGTTTGTTTTGCTAAGAAAAGAAATGTTTTGGTATATCCAACAGGTTTGGTTGCAACAATTATTTCGGTTTATTTATTATATAAAGCGGAATATTTTGGAGATATGACAATGAATTTTTATTATTCAATAATGAGTATTTATGGTTGGTTTATTTGGTCTAATAACAGCGAGAATAATATCATCTCTATTTCAACTACTAATTCAAAAGAAAAATTAATTGGCATAGTGTTATTTATACTTACCATATTTATTACTTATTTTATTTATCAATTTTTTGATTACAAATTAGAATTGTTAAATTATATTGATATTTTTACTTCAGGAATTTTTTTTACTGCTATGTGGTATATGGCAAAGAGAAAAATCGAAAACTGGATTTTGTGGATTATTGGCGATATTATAACTGTTCCTTTATATGCTTATAGAGGCCTAGGAATGTTAGCTTTACAGTATCTAATTTTTACAATAATTGCAATTTATGCATATTTAGAATGGAAGAGAATTTTACAAAAAAAGATATAGAATATATTCGAAAAAGAGGAAATTCATTAGAAAAAATGGAACAGCAATTGTTTTATTTTAGAAATGGAATTCCAAAAATAAATCTTGTAAAGCCTGCAACTATTAATGATGGGATATTGGTTTTGGATGAAATAGAGGTTAGCGAATATTGTGCTTTTTTTGATGCAAATAAAACAAATTACACTATTGAAAAATTTGTTCCTGCTTCAGGTGCTGCAACTCGAATGTTTAAGTTTTTAAACGAATTTCTTAATGACTTTAATTTAGAGTGCGACACAATAAACAGCTATATAAATGCTAGCGGAAATAAAGATTTATCCATATTTATTTTTAGTCTTAAAAGCTTTCCTTTTTATATTGAATTAAAGCAAAAAACCCTAGAATTATATCCTGATTATTATTCTTTTAATTTAGATAAAAAGCAATATTTTTTAATTAAAACATTGTTAAGCGAAGTAGGTTTAAATTTTGCTCAAAAACCTAAAGGAATTTTACCATTTCATATAGATAATGAGAAAATCTTAACTCCAATAGATCGAAACATTATAGAGGCAATATTTTACTCAAATGAAAAACAAAAAACAAAAATTCATTTTACAATAAATAAAGAATTTCAACCCAATTTTCAATCGATTATAAGTAAATACGGCAATTTAGAAGTTAATTTTTCTTACCAAGATACTTCTACGGACACTTTGGCTGTAGATAAAAACAACACTCCTTTTCGCTTAGAAGATGATGATACTTTGTTTTTTAGACCTGGTGGACACGGAGCACTTATTGGTAATTTAAACGAATTGCAATCGCAAATAATTTATTTAAAAAATATAGACAATGTTTCTCAAAACAATGAAGAAACAATATTAAAATACAAAAAAGTATTAGGAGCAATTCTAATAAAACGTCAACAACAAATATTTACTTTTTTAAATAAATTAGAATTTGGAGATGTATCAAAAGAAGAGCTTGAAATTATTATAGATTTTACCCAAACGCAATTGTCATTTCCGTTACCAGAAGATTTTGTCCATTTTAAAAATTCGTATAAAGCAGGATATTTAAAAAAAGTTTTAAATAGACCTATTCGAATATGTGGAATGGTAAAGAACGAAGGAGAGCCTGGAGGTGGTCCTTTTTGGGCGCAAGATATTAAAGGCAGGGAAACACTTCAAATTGTAGAATCATCACAAATAGATTTTTCTAATACAAATCAAATGAAAATTGCAAATAGTGCTACACATTTTAATCCCGTAGACATTGTTTGTGGGGTTTATGATTACAAAGGAAACAAATTCAATTTACATGATTTTATAGACCATAATACTTCTTTTATTACTGAAAAAAATAAGAATGGTAAAAAAATAAAAGCATTCGAATTACCTGGCTTATGGAATGGTGCAATGGCAAAATGGACAACTATATTTGTTGAGGTTCCATTAGAAACATTTAATCCTGTAAAAACAGTAAACGACTTGCTAAAGTCTGCACATCAATCAGATAATGAATAAAGAAATATTATTAACAGAATTAAACTTCAAAGCGGTACGCAGCAGCGGAGCTGGCGGTCAAAATGTAAACAAAGTATCGTCTAAAGTTGTGCTTTATTTTAATTTAGAAAATTCTCAAGCTTTAAAAGAAGAAGAAATTATTTTACTTAAAGAGAAACTAGCTTCTAAATTAACGCAAAACTCTGTTTTGATTTTAAACTGCGATGAAGACAGGAGTCAACTTAAAAACAAGGCAATAGTAATAAAACGCTTTTTCACACTTATTGAAAAAGGACTTCATAAACCTAAGGTAAGAAGAGCTACTAAAACACCACGAAGAGCTATAGAAAAAAGACTTAACTCTAAGAAGGTAATGGGAGTTTTAAAACAAAATAGAAAGAAGCTAAAATTTTAAATAAATTAGATTGCAGTTTTAAACTATTGTATTACTTTTGCCTCGTCTCAAAGGGGTGCTCTAAATAACGAGCTGAGATTATACCCATAGAACCTGGGCGGGTAATGCTGCCAAGGAAACAGATAAAACACTAATGTGCACGTTAGTAGGAGTCAAAATATATAACTAATTTAATAAAAAAGAATAATTACCCCTTTTATTCGTAACTGATTTTACGAATGAAAACTTTATTCAAGAACAAACAATCTAAAAAAGTTTTAAGACTAAGTCTTTTTTCTTTTTTCTTCACTTTTATTTCTTTTGGGCAAGAACAGCCAAAAGATTCTATTAAAGTTACTGAATTAAAAGAAGTAATGGTGTCTCCTTTAAGGGCAACAGAAAAAAACCCTATTACATTTACAAATGTCTCTAAAGAGGAAATCGCCAAAAGAAATTTAGGGCAAGATATACCTGTGCTATTAAATTATCTACCGTCTGTAGTTACTTCTACAGATGCTGGAAATGGAGTTGGATATACTTCTATGCGAGTTCGTGGTGCAGATGGCTCTCGAATAAACGTAACCTTAAACGGAATTCCATTTAACGACAGTGAGAGTCAAGGTACCTATTTCGTAAACCTTCCTGATTTTGCTTCTTCTTTAGAAAGCGTACAGTTACAAAGAGGAGTTGGGACTTCTACAAATGGAGCTGGTGCTTTTGGGGCAAGTTTAAATATGGAAACTAAGTCTTATCAAGAACAATCTCATGCTGAAATTTCAAATTCGGCCGGAAGTTTTGGTACAAGAAAGCATACTTTATCTTTTGGAACAGGATTACATAATAATTTTGAATTCAATGGAAGAATTTCTCAAATTGTCTCAGATGGATATATTGATAGAGCGTCTTCCAACATGTTCGGGTATTTTTTTAACGCTAATTATGTAAAAAAGAACACTTTAATTAAGCTTATCGCTTTTGGAGGTAAAGAGAAAACATATCAGGCTTGGTATGGATTAGAAGATTTAGATAAGTTAGAAAATGACCGATCTTATAATCCAGCGGGTTTGTATTTTGACACATTTGGTAACGAACAATTCTATGATGATGAAACTGATAACTATTGGCAAAACCATTTCCAATTACATTGGTCTGAAAAGTGGTCTGAAAAATGGAGTTCAAACGTAGCTTTGCATTATACTCTTGGAAAAGGATATTACAAACAATATAAAGAAGATGAAACATTTTCTGATTATGGTTTAAGTGATTTTGCAGGAAATATAATTACCGACTTAGTTAGAAAAAGATGGTTAGATAATGATTTTTTTGGAGCAACTTATTCTTTAAATTTTAAGACGAATAAAACTAATGTTCAGTTTGGTGGAGCTGCCAATAGATATTTAGGAAAGCACTATGGTGAGGTAGTTTGGACGCAATATTATGTGCCAACAAACAATAGGTATTATGATACTTTTGGAAATAAAGACGAAGTAAATGTATATGGTAAATTATCGCAAGAAATTGGCTCTAAGTTTAATGTATTTGCAGATTTACAATACCGTTTAGTTTATTATCAAGCAAATGGAGTTCAAGCAACAGATGTTAATGATACTTTTAGGTTTTTTAATCCAAAAGCGGGAGTTAACTTTCAGTTGAATACTGCAAATACATTCTATGCTTATGCTGGTATTGCCAACAAAGAGCCAAGAAGAGATGATTATGAGAATCTAAGCACAAAACCAGAACAGTTAATTGATTTTGAACTTGGCTGGAAGTATAATACCAATAAATATAAGTTTAATGTAAATGCATTTTACATGGATTATAAAGATCAGTTAGTAATGACAGGTGCTTTAAATGACGTAGGCGCTCCAGTTTTTACAAATAGCGGAAAAAGTTATCGTTATGGAATTGAGATAGATGCACAAATTAAATTATCAAACAAGTTGTTTTTACAACCAAATGTAACCTTAAGTCAAAATAAAAATCAAGATTTCAATTTTCAAAGAGATGGTGTTTTAACAAATTTAGGGAACACAAACATTGCATATTCTCCAGAAATTGTAAGTGGTGGAAACCTTACTTTTTTACCAATTGACAATTTACAGTTATCTGTCTTGGGTAAATTTGTAGGAAAACAATACATGGGAAATATTGATTCTAAAAAATCTGTTTTATCAGATTACTCTATTTTTGATTTTAATGCTAATTATGAGTGGAAAATCAATAAAGGAATAAAGTCAATTGTTTTTTCTGGATTAGTAAACAACATACTAAATAGAAAATATGAATCTAATGGATATTTCTATACGTACGACGATACTTGGAGCGGGCCTGGAACAACTACTATCGAAGGAGCAGGTTTTTATCCGCAAGCAGGAATTAACTACCTAATTGGAGCAACATTGAAATTTTAATTTAAATAAAAAAACACACTTAATTGTGTGTTTTTTTATTTCCATTCAAAAGTCTCAATTATCTTTTTTATATCCTTTTTAATATAACTGGCAGCTGGCAATATAGAATCATAATTTGGTTTAGCATAAAAATACAAACTTCCAGTTACAAAATGCTTAGTACTATCTGTAACATAAAATTGTGAATTAGTTGCAGCATCTCCACCTACTTCGTAAAACATTCCATAAACCTTCTTCTTAGAGTCTAAAAAAGGTTGTTCTAATATGTCATCCGCCTTAATAACGTGTTCATAGGTTAGCTTTTGAGCATCGCGCAACAAATCATTAATGTTATTAGAAACTGGCTTATATGTTAAATAAACAGTCGCTTTCATCTTAGGATAATTCAATTCAAAAGAACCTTTACCGTTTGATTTTATAACTGCCGAACTATTTACTTGAAACGAAAAATTATCACTCGCAACTAAAGCATCATATTCGCCATTAGGATATTCCAGTCTTAATTGGCTATTAGGCTTAGGAACAGTATCGTTTCCACATGAAAACAAACTTAAAATTAAAAGTAACAAACTTGCTTTTTTCATTTATTCGAATATTTTTTAAGCTAACGTAACTTTAATTTGTTTTATTCTTTTTATGTCTAAGTTTTCGATTTTGAAAGTGCAATTTCTAAAGATAATCTCTTGATTTTTCTTAGGAAAGCTTCTGGAAATTTCTAAAATAAAACCAGCCAACGTTTCAGCTTCTCCTTTAGAATTTTCAAAATCATCTTCCACAACATCTACAATTCTATAAAAATCCTTTAAACTTATTTTACCCTCAAACAGGTAATTATTATCATCTATTTTAGAATAAATTATATTTTCATCGTCAAATTCATCGCTAATATCTCCAACAATTTCTTCTAAAATATCTTCTAAAGAAACCAAACCAGAAGTTCCGCCATATTCATCTACAACAATTGCTAAATGGTTCTTCATACTTTGAAAATCCTTAAGCAAATTATCTAACTTCTTATTTTCTGGAATAAAGAACGGTTCCCTAATTAAAGTTTGCCATTCAAAATCTGCCGAATCTATATAAGGTATTAAATCTTTTACGAATAAAACACCTTCTATATGGTCTATATTATCTTTATAAACGGGAATTCTAGAATATCCTTTTTCAATAATTTTAACCATAACATCGTCAAATCTCTCCTCAATATCTAATGTAAAAAGATCTATTCTAGGGCTCATAATTTGTCTAACTTCTGTATTTCCAAAAGTTACAATTCCTTCTAAAATTTTGTGTTCTTCTTTAGATGTTTCCGATTGATGAGTTAGCTCTAAAGCCTGAGATAGTTGTCCGATAGAGAAGTTAGTTTTTACACTAAATTTCTTTTCTATATAAAACGTAATATTCCGCATTGGAACAGTCAACGGCGTTAAAAGTATATCTAAAGTATACAGAGGCATTGCTACTATTTTAGAAAAATATAAATTATTTCTACTTGCATAAATTTTAGGAAGCACTTCTCCAAATAATAAAATCATAAAAGTGACCACTACAACTTCTAAAACAAACCTAAAAATATCAGATGAAATAGAGTGAAATAACTTTTCACTTAGTGACGAAAACAATATTACAACGGCAATATTTATAAAATTATTTGTTACCAGAATGGTTGCCAGAAGTTTCTTTGGAGCATTTAATAAATTACTAATTATTGTGCTTTTGTTAAGGTCTTTATCTGAAAGATCCTCAATATCTGTTTGAGATAAAGAAAACAAAGCCACTTCTGAACCAGAAATAAATGCTGAACAAACAAGTAAAAACAAAACAGCAATTAAGCTGATTAAGAGGTCAACATCTATAGTTGAGAAAAAACTGGATGGGTCTGTGTCCAATTTATAAATTATTAATTAAACATTAAAAAGGCAAATCATCGTTTTCACCTCTTTCTTTATTTGCGTCAAAATTAGTCATTTTTCCCGACTCTGGACTATCGGATTTTAAATTTTGTTTATTAGACGACTCGGTATCTTTTTTGGTGTTCAGAAATGTAAATTCCATAACCTGAATTTCTGTAGTGTATTTAGTAGTACCGTCTTCCGCTTGCCATTGTCTAGACTTAATACGCCCTTCAATATAAATTTTATCCCCTTTTGAAAGGTATTTTTCACAAATTTCAGCAGCTTTATTTCTTACAACAATATTATGCCACTCAGTAGAAGTAATTTTTTCACCGGTGGTTTTATTAATATATACCTCATTTGTAGCCAACGGAAATCTTCCAATGCAATTTCCTCCATCAAAATAATGCATTTTAACTTCGTCTCCTAAATGTCCTATTAATAATACTTTGTTAAGTGTTCCGTTCATGGCGTATAAATTTGGTTAATCAAATATAATCTATTTGTATCTATTATAAAAAATTTGCTTCTATAAAATTATGAATAACAATAGGAAAAGGGTATTCTTTAATTTTAGACAACGACTCCGCTTGAATTAATTTTTCTTTAAAAGTTAATTTAAAAAAACGAATATGTAAGTCTTGGTGAGACAATTTGTGCTTAATATATTCGTCGTTTAATAGTGTTATTTTTATTGGTTTATTACTTTCGAATCTAAGTTTTTTAATTTCGACTATAGTATTTTCAATATCAGTTTCTTCAAATTCTTCAATTAAAGGAAATTCATATAAATTAAACCAAATACCTTTACTTATTCGCTTTTTGACAACAAAATTATCATTTACATCTGACAGAATTAAATAATTAAAGTAACGCTTCACCACCTTGGTTTTTTTTAATTTAATTGGTAAATTTTTTACTTTATTCGTTTGAAATGCTCCACATTTAGAATTAAAACAACAAATATAACATTCTGGATTTTTTGGAACACATTGTAATGCACCAAACTCCATAATAGCCTGATTAAAATTTGCTGCATCACTAATAGGCAATAAACTTTGTGCTAATTTTTGAAATTCTTTTTTTGTTTTAAGCTCAGATATATCTAATTCTATGGCAAAAAAACGAGACAAAACCCTAAAAACATTTCCATCTACAACAGCAACGGGTTCATCATATGCGAAAGAAGCAATTGCTGCAGCAGTATATTCGCCAACACCTTTTAATTTTAATAAATCATGAAAATTGGACGGAAAAACACCATTAAATTCATCTACAATATATTTTGCAGTAAAATGCAAGTTTCTTGCTCTTGAGTAATACCCTAATCCTTGCCATAACTTTAATACTTTTTCTTCAGGAGCATTTGCTAAATCAAAAACAGTAGGAAATGTAGAAATAAATAACTCATAATAAGGTAATCCTTGTGCTACTTTTGTTTGTTGTAAGATAATTTCTGAAAGCCAAATTTCATATGGGTTTTTTGTATTTCGCCATGGCAAACTACGTTTGTTTTGTAAATACCAATTTAATAATGAGTTAGAAAAATCCATAAGAGTTATTTAAAAAGCAAATTTATGACTATTGCGCTAAAATTTAATTTATTTATGGTTGATTTATTGCTTTTTTAATTTGTATATTTGCAACCTCAAAAAAAGTACATAAACATTATATTAACACGCAAAGAAAATGACGAAAGCAGACATCGTAGCAAAAATTTCTGAAAAATTAGGTCTTGAAAAGGGAGATGTTCAAGCAACAGTAGAGTCTTTTATGGAAGAAGTAAAAAACTCATTAGAAACAGG
>Ga0102812_10000386_pt1 | contig 32560 bp, 21 predicted proteins | sample ColrivemetaGS713_FD_79334 | JGI IMG/M metagenome (GOLD analysis project Ga0102812, IMG submission 79334) | Estuarine microbial communities from the Columbia River estuary - Flood tide ETM metaG S.713 | ecosystem: Environmental > Aquatic > Marine > Intertidal zone > Estuary | place: USA...
AACAAACGGAGAGGATATCACAAGAATCCCCAGATTTAACCAAAATGTCAATTGGATCAATGAGCCATCTGATTCATCCAAAGAACGCATGATCCAGAATATTATCCCGTGCAAATTTTCCGTACTGGTAACCGCCATCATAAACATCAATCCGGATGAAGCTATAAAACTGATCATAACGCCAGTTAAAAGCATGTCCTGAATGTGTAAAACGCCCTTTCTCATACTAATCGCATATACCAGAAATATGATTAACAAGGCGCCGGCAAAACCTGAAAGTGGTAACATAAATGAGCCCAGTGTCAGGTGTAAACCCAAAACGATGGTTGCGGCAACTCCCAGAGATGCCCCTCCTGAAATACCAAGCGTAAATGGTTCGACCAATGGGTTCCTGTAAATGCCCTGCAATATTACACCCGCAAGACTCAAACCTCCACCAACCGCCAGGCCAAGAATTACTCTGGGTAGTCTTACCTGAGTGATCAGTGTAAATTCAATTGAATCCGTATTCTCACCGAGAAAGATCATCCTGAAAAGATCCGTTAGTTTGACATTTAATTCACCGATAGACAAGCCCAGCACAACTGAAAACAGCAGCAGGACAATTAAAAGGATTATATAAAGAATCCAGGTGAAATATTTATTTTGATGCATTACGGAGTAACTGTATGGTCATTAATAGTCCAAATATAATGCATAATTCCGAGGCTCCCTATATTAGTTGGAATATACCAGTCCGATCAGTTCCTCCAGGGCATCTACAAATGACAAAGGTGTGGGACTACAGGCATTATCCGCACCCAAAGTATAAATCTGTTGCTTTTTTACAGCTGTCAGATTGGTAAATTTATTCCACTTCATTTTTTCTTCCATGCCCATACTTCCCATTAAGACAACAATGATCACCTCCGGATCCCTAAGCAATACAGACTCTAGATTAATGCTGCCCATCCGCAGATCCGATGCAAGATTCGTACACGCAGACAATTGGATGAGATCATTCATGAACATGCCTGGCACTACGGTAAATAGTGGATTTGCACCAATTTGCATGAACAATTTCTGCCGGCTCCTATTTATTGGTATGCTCGCTGTGAGACTACTGACGCGTTCTCTGGCTTGGGTAATGATAGCTTTAGCCTGATCCGTCTTCCCGATTTTTGCCCCTAATTCTATGAATTGCTCACAGATCTCATTAAAATTTTTAGGATTTTTAAATACCAGCACTTCAATTCCCAGCTTTTTGAAAGTATCTATGGTCTTTGTTTTAGTTAAATCCGTGGTGATGATCAGGTCAGCCTTAAGTAAAATGGCCTTTTCATAATTGACCTGGATAGCGGAGGCAATCACCTGAGCATCCGTTTCACTCTGCAACCTGCAGTATTTGGTACATCCAACAAGCAAGTCCTGAGCCTCAAGCAAATAAAGGTTTTTGGTTAAGGATGGGGCCAATGAAATAATTCGTTTTGGTGTCTCAGCTGACAAACTCAACCCAGTAAAAAAACTCAGCAGGAGAAAGCAAATAAAACTAAATCGATAATTTCTAACCAGGCTTTTCATTAACAAAAAATGATAATTATATTATGACTCATAATTTACAAAATTAAATGAACCACTATAATAAATAGAATTTTTACAGAATTAAATTCCAGAACCCTGCATTTTTCAAAATGACTTTTCAAAGACAATTGACCAGTTTGCATATTCAGTCCATACTTAATAATCAAACTTATATTAAATTTGAAATAAAGATTAAAGAAAGTAGCAAATCTTTAACCAATATAAATTCAAAAAAACCAACCACATGAAGTTATTTATTGCACTCATGATCAGCTTGTTGTGTTATTTACCTTTTCATGCACAGAGTACTTTGCATATTCCCAAACTGAATGGAGAAGAACCGAAACTCGATGGCGATCTATTTGAGGATGTATGGAATAATTTAGAATTTACTGAATTACACATGATTAATCCATATGATGACAGAGCTCCATCAGAAAGGAGCTATTTCAAGATTGCATACTCTGACAAATACCTATATTTCGCTTCTTTCAACTATGATTCAACGCCTGAACTGATACAGTCCACCAGTAAAAAAAGAGATGAACTGCAGCTAAATAATGATTGGTGTGGCATCCTGCTTGATTCGTATAATGACAATGAAAATGCACTTAGTTTTTGTACAACACCCGCTGCACTTCGATTGGATTATCAAGTGATAAATGATGGAGAGGGAGATTTTCCTGCCAATATTGATTGGAATGCAATATGGGAAGTTGAAACGATGAAAACAGAGGAGGGTTGGTTTGCTGAATTCAGGATTCCACTTTCTACTTTGAGATATCAACTTATTGATGATAAGGTGGTTTTAGGGTTTTCTGCTTTTAGATTCATAGCCCGAAAAAGCGAATGGAGTACCTATCCGGATATTCCAAATAAATGGGGTTTTTGGAGTTGGGCAAAAGTATCTCAATTTCAGGATGCACAATTAGAAGGTGTCAAAGCCGTAAATCCGTTTTATTTCTCCCCTTATATCCTGGGTGGCTATCAGCAATCATTTGAGTTAAATGATGCTCCGGATTATACTAAAATGGAAATCTGGAAAAGAGAAATCGGAATGGACATGAAGTTTGGTTTGGCTAAAAACCTGACACTTGATCTAACTGTAAATACAGATTTTGCCCAGGTTGAAGCAGATGACCAAGAAGTGAACCTAACAAGATTTTCTCTTTTCTTCCCTGAAAAGCGACAGTTTTTCATGGAAAGATCCAATGTTTTTGAATTTAATTTTAGTGAAGAAAGCCGCTTGTTTTACTCCAGAACCATCGGTTTAAATGATGGATATCAAGTTCCTTTATTGGGTGGGGGTAGAATCACTGGAAGGGTTGGTGATTGGGATCTCGGCATCATGAGTCTGCAAACACAGATAAATCAGAAATATTATGGCTTTGATGAAACAACGAATCACACTGTCATCCGTTCCCGTAAACAACTGAATCTAAACAAAAATTCATACGCTGGCTTCATCCTGAATTCTAAAATTACACCTGATGGGAATAAGTATTTTGGCTATGGAATCGATGCAATCCTAAACCTAAAGGATGACACTTACTTGAAAGTTGTTCTTGCACAAACTATTGACAATGAAACCGTAAAAGAATATAACATCCTCGACCCGACTCGCTTCCTTGCTCAATATGAAAAAAGGACTTTTGAGGGCCTTTCATATAATTTTAATATTGAAAGGTCAGGCAACACTTACGACCCCCAAATGGGTTTTGAATTCAGAAGTGATTTTTCAAAATTTGGACATATCGTTTCTTACGGCATCATGCCTGAAAATGATTCAAAAGTTCTGAGATCCAGTTTTTCTGTAAAAGGTGATTACTATTTTAGAAATGCTGACCAGAGCCTGGAAACAATAAATTTCACCCCGTCTTTTAACCGGGTTACCAAAAGAAGTACTGAATTAAGTTTTGAATTGCCATATGTCTTTGATGATTTAAAAGATCCATTTGAACTATCAGATAAAATTAAAATCCAATCCGGAAAATATAACAACATAGGTTTGGCAGCAAATTATTCTACATCTTCCGAGAAGCCACTTGAATCCAATTTCTATGCATTTACAGGCAATTTTTATGGTGGGTGGCAGAATTCATTTTCTATAGCTCCTTCTCTGAGTATTGGAAACACCTGGAATATCTCGCTCAATTATTATTATTACCGAATAGATTTCAAAGAACTTAATGAGGTTTATCAAAACCATCTGCTCAGGTTTAAATTATGGTACATGTATAGCACAAAATTATCTGCCTATGCAAATGTGCAGTACAACAGTTTGAATGAAAGCTTTTTTATCAATGCCAAAATCCGGTATAATCCAAAAGAGGGGAATGATCTGTACATTGTCTTGAATGATGATCTGAATACAAGCCGGTTTCAAAATCATCCCAGCTTACCATTTTCAAATCAAAGAACAATTTTGATCAAATACACCCATACTTTCAGACTTAGATAATAATTGATTTCTTTAAAAATTGAAAGAAAGCGCCACAACTCAACTAAAATCAAAAATGCCTTCGAATCAAAATTCACGGGCATTTTTTTTTACATTTGGGTGATGCAAATCCGTTTGAAAAGCAAATAATATGATTCAAAAAATATATTAATAATGCGAAGCTTTCTAATAGTATTCTTCTTGTCATGTCAATTGGCTACAATCTTCAGTCAATCTGCAAACAATACATTTTTTCAGGGATTTTCAGAAGAAGTTTCCGGAAAACGCTTTGGCTATCATTCACCTCTCCCAACCGTTTCAGAATCCCTTTTACTTAGGGGGAGACAAGATTTTGAAGCAATTTCCTGGTCAACAGAAGTGATGCCTGAACAGATTAATTCAGCGTACATAAATCTGATCTGGATTTTTGGAATGGATGTACATTCAGATCCGGTAAAATTTGATCTGTGGCTGAATGGCGAAGAGATACTTGCATTTCAAAATTCAAAATCCAGTTCGATCGGAGAAAAAAAATTTAAGGGTAAAGAGGGTACGATTTTAACTTTAAATACGACCATGCTCGACAAATATGAAGACCAAATGGGATTTGCAATCCTCAAAATACCTTCAAGACTCATAAAAAAAGGGCTAAAAAACCTGATTGCTATATCTACAAAAACACAAGGAAACAATGCCTGGTTTATGACCTTCCGCTCACCTATTTTCGAGAACATTACAGCGTACCAAAATAAAGTTGTTGTGAAAGAAAATGGCCAGTTATTTCATAGCATCAGTTTTGATTTTATTCATATTGGAAGCGAAGAGAACGCTGTGGTGAAATTTTTGAGCCAGGAAAAATCAATTCAATTAAATGCGGGATTCAACAAATTGGAATTAAATGTTCCAATGGTGCAGGATTCCAGTAATTATACAGCCAATATTAAAATAGGCAGTCAAGCACCGATTGAAAAATCAGTAGCAATGGCACCGGTTAGAGAATGGCAGATTTATCTGGTTCAGCATACGCATACAGACATTGGTTACACCCGGCCACAAACTGAAATTCTGGCAGAGCATCTTAAATACATTGATTATGCCCTGGATTTTTGTGACCGGACCGACAACTACCCGGATGCAGCAAAATTCAGGTGGACCTGTGAGACTTCCTGGTCCATTCGTGAATATCTAAAAAGCAGACCACGAAAGCAGATAGACCGACTATTACAGCGGATCCGGGAAGGCCGGATCGAGGCAACAGGAATGTTCCTGAATTATTCTGAGATCATGGATGAATCTGCCCTGGCAACCCAGACAAAGACCTTGAAAATGCTGAAAAACCAAGGCATTGATGTAATGACAGCCATGCAGAATGACGTGAACGGAATAGCCTGGTGTCTGGTCGACTATTTCAGCCAAACGGATGTAAAATACGTCACAATGGGAATCCATGCTCACAGAGCCAGAAAGCCATTTGAAATTCCAACCAGCTTTTGGTGGGAATCTCCGGCCGGCAACCGGTTACTGGCTTTTAGAAGTGAACATTATCAACACGGAAATTCACTTAGCCTGACTACGGGTCAGCAAGATGTATTCAGGAATAATCTGTCCGATTATCTTGCGGGTCTGGAAGCAAAATCCTATCCATATGATCGAATCGCATTACAATTTTCTGGTTATGTTACAGACAACTCCCCACCCTCTGCAAAAGTATGTGATATCATCAGGGATTGGAATGAAAAATATGAATGGCCTAAATTAAAAAGCGCCCTGGCTTCTGAGTTCATGGTATATTTGGACGAAAAACATGGTGAAGAATTACCAACACATAAGTTGGCCTGGCCGGATTGGTGGACGGATGGAGTGGCCTCTGCAGCCAACGAAACAAAAATGTCCAGACTGACACAAATTCAGATGAATACCATCAGTGCGATCCTTTCAATGACACGCTTGCTGGCATTCCCGCTTCCAAAGGGGCATTTGGAGGAAACTGAAGCAATTTATGACCAGCTGTTGTTTTACAATGAACATACCCATGGAGCCGCGGAAAGTATAACTGAGCCATTATCTCAAAATACGATCAATCAGTGGAACATGAAATCTGCCTACGTTTGGGAGGCAGCAAAAAAAGCACATCTCCTTGAAGAAAAAGCACTGGCCTTTATTCAGGCAGCTCTACCACCTGATGAAGTACCAACAATCACTGTTTTCAATACTTTGAACTGGGGACGATCCGGTTTTTTAAAATTATTTATCCAACATGAAGTGATCCCTTCGGGCACGGAATTTAGCATTCTGGATGAGAAAGGCAGGGAGGTTCCAAGCCAACGATACGAAGAAAGGATGGAGGGAGCCTATTTTGGTTTATGGCTGGAGAACATTCCCCCTTTTGGCTTTAAAACCTATAGTATTAACCCCAAAATAATAAACGACAAACGGGATGAATCCGGCCAACCCGGATTTGAAAATCAATATTATAAAATTGACTTTTGCAATCAAAAAGGGATAATAAAACAGATTTACGATAAGGATTTAAAAATCAATTTGCTCGACAAAAATGATAGTCTGAGCCTGGGACAAATGATTTACGAACAATTGGACAACAGACATCAACTCGAAAGGTTGACCAATACGACCAGGGACACGATCTATAAGGCACTGAAGGGCAAAAGAACGCTTTTATCCGACATCAAAGAACTAAAACGAATGTCAGGTTCCATATATAACAGTATTGTCTTTCACGGAAATCTACCTGGTTGTGTAGATGAAAAAGGAGTCGAAATTGAAATACGATTATACCATTTTAAGAAGAAGATCGAATTTCATTATAAAATGAGCAAATTGCCGGTTATTGATCCTGAATCTGTATACGTAGCCTTCCCTTTTCAGTTAGAAAATGCGAATCTTCAATTTGAAGCACAAGGCGGTCTGGTCAGGCCCGGCAAAGACCAATTGGAAGGAACCAGTTCAGACTGGAATACGATTCAAAATTTTGCGTCAGTTCGAAATGAAGAAAATCAAATCGTTTTTGTAAGCAACGAAATACCACTTGTTCAGTTTGGAGCCATAAACACAGGAAGATATTACTACAAACTCCATCCGGCAACCAATCATATTTTTTCCTGGGTCCTGAATAACTACTGGGTCACAAATTTCAAAGCAAGCCAGGGCGGTGAGTTGAGATGGAGTTATAGCATCTGTTCTTCTGATGACAATTCAACTGAATTTGCCACCAAATTTGGAATGGAAGAAAGAACACCGCTTTTATCCCGCATTCAATTGGCCAACTCACCAATGAATGATTCATCGAAGCTCTTTGAAAAATCAGCACTGAACCTGGACTTCCCCGGATTAATCTTGATAAATGCCAGACCTTCGATGGACGACAAAGGAATTATTCTTCATCTTAGGGAAGTGGAAGGAGGACATATATCGTTGAGTAAAGAAAAAATACAGCAGGAAACCGGTGCCAGCGAAATAATGGAAGTATCGATTTTGGAGGAAAAAATACAAAACCTGCAGGATAAGATTAAATTTGATCATTTTGAAACCAAATTCATCAAATTAATTTTTGACCAGGAAAACATAAAATGAAAAAATGTCAGTGAGCAGTTCCTTTAGTTCAGCTCACTGACATCTTGTAATAAACCTATTTTTTAGAAGAATCTTGATAGCTTGCCCTTTCTGACAGCCCTTAATTCAAGACCTGTTTCAAATTTCTTAAGTGATTTTATCTCAAGTTGTTTTTCCGGATCTAAAGGATCTTTCATAAATATCCTAAATCCCGAAACACCATTTCCGCCTTGTCCAATTCCTAAAATTATATTCCTTAATTCGAACAGATCGTAAAGATTGATCTGATGATCCTCATTGATATCGGCTGCCAGCAAAAACTCATCCTTTCTATTTGGTTTATTCAACCCAAGTAAATAACGCTGTAAAATAACCAGGTCCAATGTTGTATAGGCAAGAGCAGGATCATATGTTTCTGAAAAATAAATAGATGGATCAGCCAATGTCTGATGATACGGGAAGCTGAAGATACCATCTTGTGCGGTTGTATCAACATAATGAATATTGAATTCATTATTTCCAAGACCCAATTGAATTCCTGACATTGGATTTCCTGTGTAATCAAGGATTTCTCCATTAACGATATTAAAAGTAGAGGAACAATCCCCGTGATTTACTACCCTTGTAAAAACAAAACAAAAATCATTATTTCCAGTCTCATCGATCGTGTATAAAGGAATGAACTGATAACCGATATCGTCACAATCAAACACCCGGATAGAATCAGCAGGATCCGGACTCCATGAATGAATCAAATCTGTAGTCTCCGAACAATTATCAATTGCATCTTTAACAAACATGTCAGCATTCACCTCAAGCATGTTTGACAGTGGCATCAAAACCGTTGGAAAGCTAAGGTAGCAAAACGGCGTTGGTGGTTTTGCATCAGCAACCTGTATCAATTCCATGCATTGACTTGCATTACCACAAGGATCATAAGCGATCCACTTAATACTATGAGTTCCGATCGGCAAATTTTTTATTTCAAAATTCACTTCACTCCCTTCCAAGGTAAGGGTTGAATCAAGGGTCCAGTCATTGTTAAAATCTAGTTGAACTTTCCAGTTAATTTCAGAAAGTTCCCCGCAATTTTCATCTGTTACTTTTTTATGGAACTCAAAGTCTGCTGTACAATTGTCATTCATCGCATCGACTTCCCATTCAGAACAGCTTTCAAAAACCGGCGGATCTGATTCAACGATCTTCAGGACCTGGGTATGCTCCCATAAGCCAAGATCGGAACCTGAGTTCGGCTGGTATTTGCACCAATCAATGATCTTCCAGTTTCGCAGGATCTCCATACAAACACTTCCCTGAATATAAATCGTATCATCACTATGACTATATGCCATTAAATCACAAAAGCCCGGATCATAGACCGGCATAGAAAAAGGAATTTCATCCATGCAGCTACCTTCCCAGTCAGAAGGCCACTGAATGTTTCCATCAAATGTTGATTGATATTCCATAGTAATCAATTGTTCACATTCGTAACTTGAATTTTCAATTACTCCAGTCCAGGTCCGTATTAAATATCCTTCATTACATTGATTAAGATGGAGCTCGTCTTCGTAGGTGAAATTTGCAAATGATGGATTGTTCATCATTGGATGTCCGGTCAGATCCGTATTGTTATAATCGTTACAACAACCTATCGTAATATCAGCAGGACATTGAAGGTTATTATCTGCCATATGGCAGATTCCTTTATTCAAATAACTAATTGTGAGCAGCAAAATGAAAAATAGCTGCATCTTATTTTTGAATTCAGGGTACATATAATTTTTCATAAAGAAATATTGATTGTAATTGAATAATATGAAATCACGTTAAATTTTATTAATGAATAAATCTATTTGCGATTTCTTTATGCAATATATTAACTAAATTTAATATTTGCGCTTCCAAAAAAAAAGATGCTTTCAAAACATCTTTTGTTACGCTTAATATAAAACAATTTAAGGTATTATATTAAATTTTATAATAATGTGAATGTAAAAATTGTTTTTATCAACTGAAACGTATTGAGATGAAAATTTCAGGATGTAAACAAATTGTTAAGATATTATAGTAATTTACTCATAAATAGAAAAAATTCCAATGATAAACAGATTTAAAATTTCATTAAGCATTTTCATATTGTTACTGAGTGCAAATATGCTCTCAGGTCAATGTACCATCTCAAACCTGCAGGTTGAAGTAGGAGATTGCATTGAAGCAAATTATTATTCATTCACCCTTAACTTCAATATTTCAGAAAGCCCTGGGGACAATTTTGACGTTTACCTTAATGGTGAATATTACAATTCATACCCATTGAATGAATTACCCGTTACGATCAATGAGTATTCAGGATCTGCCTCTGGAGTGGATACATTGCTCGTATGTGCATCGGAAACTGAGGATTGCTGCGCTGAAAAACTAATAGAGAACCCATGTACCTGTGATTATTACAATTTGGAAACGAACGTAATTAGTTGCACGGAAGATAGTATGAAGTTCAATCTGGATTTCGACTATTTTAATGTTTCTGATAGTTTCATGATCGGATCCCCTTTAGGATTTTTAGGTACATTTCATATAAATGAACTCCCATTACAAAACCTGGCGGTTCCAAGAATGGACAGTATCAATGTTTTAATACAAGATCAAAATAGTAGCTTCTGTTTTAATGGCTTTACGGTTTACGATGAAAGCTGTGACCAGTGTTCCATAAGTAATGTCCTGGCAATACCCACAGAATGTAATGATGATAATGTATTCTACGTCACCTTAAGCTTCGAACATATGAATACCAGCGAATCCGGATTCACTATCGTTGGGAGTGGTGTAAATTATGGAAGTTTTTTATATGAAGACAATATACTTCTGGATAATGGTTCCTATATGGATAGCCTCATTCTCGGACCAATTCCTGGCGATTGTGAGACAGTGTGGGAATTTGTAGTGTATGACAACAGTGTAGATCAGTGTCATGATTTCACGTATATAGAACCTATTTGTTGTGAAGAACCATGTGAGATATGGGAATTGGGAATGGATGGAATGGAATGTGTGACGGGTGAAACCGTTTCTTTCTGGCTCAACTTTAATGTAGCTAATCCTGGAAATGGATTATTTCACGTCTTTTCGGGAGAAACTTATGTTGGTATTTATGAAATAGGTTCTCTGCCTGTCTTTATAGAATCTTTTCCGTTTAACGGAGAAACCTCCCTGCTAAGGGTATGCATCAATGACCAGGAGGATTGTTGTGCCGTTCTTGAATTCGAAAATCCATATTGCGAGAATGAGGACTGCTCCATTACGGAGCTTGTCGTGGATGGCATTGAATGTACCTCTGAGGAAACCATTCAGTTCTATCTTAATTTCAACGTAACAAATCCAGGCAACGATCTTTTTGAAATTTGGGCAGGAGGCCAATATTTTGCAAACTATCCAATTAATGAACTCCCAATTTTAATTGAAAATTTTCCTTTGATCGGAGAACATCCATACATGAGAATTTGTATTAACGATCAGGAAAATTGCTGCAAAGAATATTCTTTTAACGATATCAACTGCAATGATATTGGTTGTGAGATGTCAGCAATTGACCCAACAATTTTCTATATTACAACCGACAGTTTCTATGTTCAATTGGATTTCGAATATTCAAATCCTGCTTCAAATCACTTTACCGTTCAAGGAAACGGGATAAACTATGGCACATTTGATTATGATGATGTTCCGATCATTTTAGGTCCTTATGCTTGTCAGGACAGTATTTTCCTGGAATATGTGGTTAGGGATATAGAAAATGGAGATTGTCAGACAGTTCTGGAATTAGGCGTTATTCCTTGCCTCGTAAATACTTCAAAAACAACTTTTGCTTCCTTGTCTATTCATAATTCAAATGAACAAATCATTATAGAAGACGAGGCTTATGAAATTCATAATGGGTCTGGAATACTATATAATGTATATGGTCAGAAAATAATGAATTTCGGCCTTAACAACGGGCAAAAAGAGTATCGGGTACAATTGCCATACCTCGTTTCAGGAATTTATATTGTTCATTTATTTTCCGGTTCAAAAAGTTATTCAAAAACAATTTATATTAATCGATAGAAATAAATTATCAATCCGAATAAAAAAGCCTGGCAGTACTAATTGTCCGGCTTTTTTTTAATCTGTAAATAATATCTCCTGTCCAGATGACCATCCGGTGGTGATGAGTCCTATCCCAATAACAACAAGTAATATTCCGGTCAACCGTTGGATAAACATCACTTTTTTAACGGTTAGAAATTTTCTTATTTTTTTACTCAAATATAATTTTAATAGGTCCATCACTACTCGAACTAAAACAGCCCCGGAGAAAAACAAAAGGGTTTCATATTCTCCGGTTTCCTCATTGATTGTCAAATTCACAGACAAGCCAAACCAATAGAACAAAACTGCAGGATTAAGCACATTGATCAAAACGCCTTTCCCATACAACAGGAATGGAAGCTTTGTTGATGTTTCTTTAAATTCCATATGGTCGTACTCTTCATGGGCTTCTTTTCTGACCAAATACATTTGCAAACCAACTATGATGAGTAAAACGCCTCCAATTCCATATAAAATGAAAGAATATTGTTCCAACTGAGCCGTTGGCAAGAGGATTAAAACGATAAGATTTATGACTGAAATTAAAAGTATATCAGAGGACCAGGCGCCAAGGGCTACATACAAACCATATTTGAAACCACGTTTAACACAGGACTGCAAATAAATAAAGAACATTGGACCTATGAACAAAGCAAATGCAAAACCAACAGCGACTCCTTTTAAGATCCACTCCATACATCCAAGGTTAATATTGGATCCTGACGAATCCAATTTATTTTGTGATCAAAAAACACTTCTTTTCACTAAAATATAGAAATATTCCTTAGAAAATAAATTAATTAGTAAAATTTTATGATTGTCAAATAAGCTTTTCTCAAAATAACATGATATTGAATTATCAATAATCCAATTCTCCGTAGAGATCATATTCAGTTACATCAGTCACCCTTACTTTTGCAAAGTCACCTACCCTGATAAAACTTGAACTGGCATCAACCAAAACCTCATTATCCACCTCAGGACTATCCGATTCCGTTCTACCTACAAAATGGTCTCCGTCTTTTCGATCAAACAGCACTTTTATGACGGTATCCAATTTTGCTTCATTTTTTTCCAGAGAGATCTCACGTTGGACTTCCATTATCTGATTTGCGCGCATACGCTTAATTTCAGCAGGCACATCGTCCTGCATAACATAAGCTCTGGTATCTTCTTCATGTGAATATTCAAATACACCCACCCTGTCAAATTTCATTTCCTGCACAAAATCAAGCAATTCATCAAATTCTTCATCTGTTTCTCCCGGAAAGCCTACTAAAAACGTAGTCCGCACAGCCAGGTTTGGAATTTTCTCCCGTGCGTATTCTATTAATTCACGCGCCTCATCAGTTGTGGTATGTCGATTCATCCTATCCAATACCGCATTACTTGCATGTTGTAATGGCATATCCAGGTAATTACAGATCTTCTCATATTTAGCCATTACATCAATCACTTCTTTAGGGAATTTTCCCGGATAAGTATAATGCAATCGGATCCACTCGATCCCGGGAACCTCGACCAATCGCTCCAGCAATTCAGCTAATTTTCTTGTTTTATAATAATCCAGACCATAAAACGTAAGTTCCTGAGAAATCAATATGATCTCTTTTACCCCATTTTGGGCCAGGAACATTGCTTCATCAACAATATCCTGCATCTCACGGGACTGATGTTTACCCCGCATCAATGGAATCGCACAAAATGCACAGGTCCGGGTACAACCTTCCGCTATTTTTAAATAAGAGAAATGATCATTATCAGTAGGTCTTCTTTCACCCAATAATTCATGTTTATAATCAATATTGAATTTTTTCAATAATTGAGGCAACTCGGTAGTACCAAAATAAGCATCAACCTCCGGAATCTCCTTCACCAGGTCATCCTTGTATCTTTCTGACAAACAACCTGTCACATAGACTTTATCCAAATCACCATCAGACTTCATTTTGGCAAAATGCAAGATGGTATCAACAGACTCTGCTTTAGCATCACCGATGAATCCACAGGTATTGATCACGACTATGTTTGAGTCGTCATCATCTGTGTTGTGAACCACATCATACTTACCATGTTTTAGTTGAGTGATCAGATTTTCTGAGTCAACCTGATTTTTAGAACATCCTAGGGTAACGACATTTACCTTATCCTTTTTGAGTTGTTTTGTTTTCATACGTTTTTATTGGAGCTGCAATATTAGTAAAACCCTTACAAATATTATCAATATTAAGCTATAGCCTACAAAAAGTATTATATTTATAGGCTTAAATTTTTTATTAAATATTCAAGTTACCTTAGATACAATACCGATGAAATTATTGTTTAGAACTATTTTGATTTTTTGTTTTTATTTTTCATTTTCAAATAACGCATTCTCACAACTAGACTTGAGTTTACAGTATCAACGGCCTACTTTCGGCGACTGGGACCAGGTTATAAACGAAGTCTACCGGGATGATGTCAAATTCTTTGCAAACGGATTCGGTTTAGGTGCAGGATATCGTATTTATCCCTGGGAGTTCAGACTGGGCTTCACTCCTGAAGCTTCTGTTCTTTTCTTTTCAGACCAAAGAGAAAATAACTTTTATAATGCAAATTATCAATTGATACAATTATCCTTTGCTGTTCCATTGCAAATATTCCCCTTTGACTTTTATGGGGATTGCAACTGCCCTACTTTCGGCAAGCAGAATGATTTTTTACAAAAAGCGGTTTATTTTAAACTAATCCCTGAAATCGCTTATCAAATGATGACTTATGAATCAGAGAATACGGTCAATACAAATAATTTATCGTATTTATTTGGTGCCGGTATTGGCTTGAATATTGCGTTGAATCAAATGATCACAATTGCACCCGAAATAAGCTATCATACTATCTTAAATGAAAATTGGAAAGGATTGGCAGACTTGCATAATCAGCCGGTTGCATTGGACAAAAGTTCAGCCAATACTTTAAAATTTGCATTACGGATTTCATTTTACTTAGAAGATTAATAAAGAGTTAAACCCCTCAAAATCACAAGTCCATTTAAGGTAGTATTGGAATCCATTTCACCATTAAGAAAAATCAGGGACTGGAACTGCAAATTTTTGTCAGTGAGTATTTAATTTGTAAAAAGACAGAGAAGGGATAGTATAAGGAAAGTTGATATTTTAATCAAAAACCTGGGTATAAGCTTTTCTTGCTAATTTTTTGAGATTGAGCCAAAAAGCGGCGATAAAATAGAATAAGATAGGTGATCCCAAAGTGAAAAAACTCACATAGATAAAATACAATCTTAATTTACCCGTAGGCAAACTAAATCTATCTCCAATATACGTAAACACACCAAAAAAGGATCTTTCTAGAAAAGATTTAAACCGATCATTCATAGTCAAAAAACTTTATAAGTAAATATAAAACAATGCATTGTTAAAGTCAACAAAATTCATCAATTAGAATGAAATTATATCAACCAAGTCTCTCTTCGATCAGGTAATGATTTCTGCTTGGTGCATTCCGAAGATTCATTTCAGCCAAAAAACCAGTGGTGAAAAATTGAGTTCCTACAATAAAAGTTAAAATTCCAAAGTAAAATAGTGGTCTGTCAGCTATACCTGATATCTCGTACATCAACTTTTGCACACTAAGTACTAATAAAATAATAAACCCCAACATGATAAAAAATGTTCCAATTAATCCAAAGAAATGCATGGGACGCTTTCCAAACCTTGAAACAAACATAATAGATACAAGGTCCAAAGGACCATTTATGAACCTACCCATCCCAAATTTGGTTATGCCATATTTTCGTTCCTGATGCTGCACAACTTTTTCACCAATTCGATTGTAACCTGCCCATTTTGCGATCACAGGAATATATCTGTGCATCTCCCCGATGACTTCTATGCTTTTGATGACATTTTTTCTGTAGGCCTTTAATCCGCAATTAAAATCATGTAAATATATCCCGGACATTTTTCGGGTGACTGCATTATACAATTTTGTCGGAATCGTTTTAGAAAGCGGATCAAATCGCTTTTTCTTCCACCCGGAAACAAGGTCAAAACCATCTTCCACAACCATCCTGTACATTTCAGGAATCTCATCAGGACTATCCTGAAGATCAGCATCCATAGTAAAAACCACGTCCCCCTGAGCGGCTAAAAAACCCTCATTTAAACCTGCAGATTTACCATAATTCCGCTGAAACTTAATTCCCTTTATGGTTTGGTATTTTGCCTGTAACTCCTGGATAACCTGCCAACTATTGTCGGTAGAACCATCATCAATAAACACTATTTCATAGGAAAAGCTATGCTCCTCCATCACCTGGTGAATCCAACGAACCAATTCGGGCAATGATTCTGATTCGTTTAACAAAGGAATTACTACTGAGATCTGCATTATTAATAAAATTTAGCTTTTGCAAATGTAGTTTTTTTGGACCAAAATGCACAAAGACTCTTCCTTAAAGAATCAATACTTATTAAAAGTTTCAAACATGTATTAAAGTGTATAATAACATGCCTATTCCCTATATCAATAATAAATAGAATGAATAATTACTTTAATGGAACTAAATTTTCTGACTTTGACGTTTTTTATCGATATTCAAAAAAGATTAAATATTTTTCCTTTTATGAATAAAATGGCTCATAATTTATACATCGGATTTTTTGTCGCAATCTGCAGCGCAACTTTATTGTGGCTGGTTTTCTTTGGTTCTGATTATTACACTCTAAATATTGAAGACAGATTCTTTCATGAGAGCCATGAAACACTAAAACCCAGTGGTATCCTTGGGCATGGAATGGGTATCATTGGATCATTCCTTATCCTGTTCGGTGTTTTTTCATATATGGCAAGAAAACGTTACCGGTCCTTATCAAAATTAGGCTTATTAAAACATTGGCTCGAATTTCATATTTTTCTTTGCGTTGAGGGTAGCATTTTAATTCCTTTTCACACATCATTTAAATTCGGTGGAATAGTTTCCATAAGTTTCTGGAGTATGGTGGCGGTTGTCCTAAGTGGAGTGATCGGCCGGTTTATCTACATTCAGATTCCACGAACACTGGAAGGTCGGGCATTGAGTCTTCAGGAAGTAATCGGTCTGAAAAGTGATTTTGCCAGCATTCTAGAAAAGAATTTTTCTTTAGATTCAGATCAAACAAATTCTTTAAGCAAATTATTAATTAATGACGAAATTCAAGGCTCAGAGAACAATTTCACAAGCTTTTTTGTCAGTTATTTTCAAAATATTAAGCAACAATTCCAGATTCGCTCATTTTTGGCTGGCACAAAACTTCAAAAACATCAGAAACGGGAATTAATAAAACTGGTTTCAAAAGAAATAAATCTTAACAGAAAGATTACCTGGTTAAACTCAATGCAAAAAATTTTTAAATACTGGCATGTTGCTCATTTACCTTTTGCTATTGTAATGCTTATAATTATGATCATTCATGTGATCATAACTTTGTTTTTTGGTTATAAATGGATTTTTTGATGGAAGTACTCATAGAAGAAATCATTATTTACGGGCTTGTCATTATTTTTTGCCTGATGATTGTTTTGATTTATCTGAAAAATCAAAAGAAGAAATCCGACATTGTTAAAATGAAAATTGACCAGGCCAAATCTGACGGATTGTTCGAACCCGTGTCCCTTCATCCTGTAGTGGACACAAATTCCTGTATTAAAAGCGGTGCCTGCATTGCAGCCTGCCCTGAAAAAGACATTCTGGGAATCGTTGATGGTAAAGCAACCACGATCAACGCATCTGAATGCATTGGTCACGGAGCCTGTTATCATAGTTGTCCTGTCGAAGCTATTACTTTATGCATCGGAACTGAAAAAAGAGGCGTCGACTTGCCCCATGTTAACCAAAATTTTGAAACCAATATTCCAGGCATTTACATTGCAGGAGAATTGGGAGGAATGGGCTTGATCAGGAATGCAGTAGAGCAAGGCAAACAGACAGCCGAAAACATCTATAAAAGTGGGAAACACGGAAAAAATGATAATCTGGACATCCTTATTGTTGGCGCTGGACCATCCGGAATTTCTGCAGGATTGATGGCAAAAAAACTTGGGATGACATTCGAAATAGTAGAGCAAGATACCCTTGGTGGAACCGTATTTACTTTTCCCCGTGCAAAGGTTGTAATGACTGCCCCAATGGAACTTCCAATATATGGTAAAATAAAACTATACGAAACAAGCAAAGAAGAATTGCTTGGAATCTGGGAGACAGTACTGAGCCAAAATAATATCAAAATTACTGAAAAGACCAAAGTAGAATCAATTATTCAAGGCAACAATGAATTAATTATAGGAACCAACACCGAACTTAATTATAAAGCAAGTAATGTTATTTTATCCATTGGAAGAAGAGGAACTCCGCGAAAACTGAATATACCCGGAGAAACACTGCCAAAAGTAGCATACCGACTGTTAGAGCCTGAGAACATTCACAATAAAAACATTATTGTAGTAGGTGGTGGTGATTCTGCTATTGAATCCGCTTTATTGCTGGCAGATAATAATAAAGTTACCTTATCTTATCGTGGGGATAAATTTAAACGACTAAAAGTAAAAAACAGAGAAAATATTTTATTGGCAGATGAGAATAAATTGATTCATCTAGCTTTAAACACTGATGTCATCGAGATAAAAGAAGGTGAAATATTAATGCTGGATAAGGTGGCTAATAAAGAAATCACAATAGAAAATGACCTGACATACATATTTGCAGGTGGCGAATTGCCCACTTCCTTTTTATCAAAAACAGGTATTCAGATCACAAAACGATTCGGACATGCATTATTAAAACATTGATAATAAATAATGAATAAGAGGAATTTCGTCATATTACTTTGTTTGATTTTTTGCTTTTCACAAGCAACATCTCAAATTTCTCCAGGAAAACTCTTTGCCGGACACGCTGACCTGGAAGGCATAAGTAATTGTTTCAAATGTCATGAGATCGGTTCAAAAGTTTCTGATGCAAAATGTCTGGATTGTCATAAGGCCATCAAAAAAAGAATAGATGCTGATAAAGGATACCACTCATCCAAAGAAGTAAAAGGTACTTCCTGTGCAAAATGTCATAATGATCACCACGGCCGTAACTTTAAAATCATCAATTTCGATGCAGATAATTTTGAACATGGCTTAACTGGTTACAAACTGGAAGGGGCGCATAAGAAACCAGATTGTCGGGATTGTCATGCCGCTGATAAAATAAAGGATCCCGATATCAAAAATAAAAGCAAATCTTTCTTAGGGCTAGAAACGAAATGTCTGACTTGTCATGAAGATTACCATCAAAAAACACTGGATAATGATTGCATGAAATGTCATGGCATGGATAAATTCAGTCCGGCCAGTGGTTTTGACCATGAAAAGACAGAATACCCTCTTAGAGGCAGTCATAAAACTGTTGATTGTGTTAAATGTCATAAAAAAGAAATAAAAAACGGCATTGAATTTCAGAAATTTTCCGGAATAACTCATGTTAGTTGTAACAATTGACACACAGATGTTCATCAAGGCAGACTTGGAACAGATTGCATACAATGCCACTCAGAAAGTAGCTTCAACACCCTCAATGGAAGATTCAATCACAATACCACTAAATATCCCTTAGAAGGTAAACACAAGACAATAAACTGTAAAGACTGCCACAAAAACAGCAATGACGTTGCGACTATTTTTCAGGAATTTATACATGCAGACCTAAACCAGTGCCTCACTTGCCATACGGATATTCACGAAGGTAAATTCGGTAAAAAATGTACCGAGTGCCATTCCGTCCAGTCATTCAAATTAAATGGTACAGGCAGGTCTTTTGATCATAACTTAACCGCATTCGAATTAGTGGGAAAACATACTTCATTGGATTGCAAAAAATGTCATTCTGACCAATTGACGGATCCGGTTGCCCACAACAAATGTCTGGATTGTCATGAAGATTTCCATCAAGGTGAATTTACAAAAAATAAAAATGAAGGTGATTGTATAAATTGCCACAATGAAAATGGATTTAGTCCAAGCACTTTCACCATTGACTTGCATCAAGTGAGCAAGTTTCCCCTGGAAGGTGCGCATGTAGCCACTCCTTGTATCTTTTGCCACCAAAAAGATGAAAAGTGGGTATTTAGAAAACTTGGCAGTAGATGTGTGGATTGCCATACGGACATACATGAAGAATACCTTGACAAACGATTTTACCCCGATGCAGATTGTAAAAATTGTCATTCTGTTGCCAGCTGGAATGAACCAGAGTTTGAGCATGAAAATACATCTTTCCCCTTGAGGGGAAAACATAAACTTACCGACTGTAGAAATTGCCATGTAGCTGATAATAAAGAAAGTTTTACTGCAACAATTCCAGTTTTTAAGGTATCTTCATTTTGTGCTGATTGCCATTCTGATCAGCATCAAGATCAATTCCATGATACTTCATTAAAAACAGATTGTTCCCGTTGCCATGAAAGCCTGAATTGGGAAGCTGTTAATTTCAACCATGATAGCACCCGATTTGTACTGGAAGGCAGACACCGGGATATTGATTGTTCAAAATGTCATTATTCTGTCCAGGGTAATGGCAGGTCTTATATTTTATATAAACTAGATAAATTCGAATGCTCAGATTGTCATTGATCATATTGGCCTTGTTAAGCACCCTCCTTTTATTTGGTCAGCAAACCAATAAAAGTGATTCTCCTCATGGTGATAAGCTTCAAATTGACTGCAAGCTGTGTCATACTACGCAGAGCTGGAAGCTGGACCTTAGTTCAGTAATCTTTTCTCATGATTCAACCGAATTTATCCTGGAGGGACAACACCGGGAAACAGATTGCAAAGCTTGTCATAAAAGTTTAGTATTCAATGAAGCAAAACCAAATTGTGCAAGTTGTCATACTGACATGCACAATGAATCTCTGGGATTTGATTGCGTAAGGTGTCATAACGCAGAATCATGGCTCCTGCCCCAGCTCGAAATTGCAAGATTACATCAGGAAGTAGCCTTCCCTTTGGATGGGGTTCATTTTGATGTGGATTGCATAAAATGTCATCTGTCTGCATCTCTTCTTGAATTCCCTCCAATGTCATTCGAATGCGCTTCCTGTCATCAGGCTGATTATGACAATACGCAGGACCCCAATCACGAAAGTGCCGGATATTCTACAAATTGTGCGGAATGTCATTCTGACCAGTCCTTTGATTGGTCAGCAGACAATTTTGATCATGCATTTTTCCCACTGACCGGCGGACATGATGTAAAGGATTGCAAATTGTGTCATGAAAACAATATTTTTGAAGCAATTCCAACCGATTGTTTCTCCTGTCATCAAAGTGATTTTGAAAATAGTTTAAACCCAAAACACGATATTAGTAATTTTCCAATTTCTTGTCAGGATTGTCATACTACGGATCCGGATTGGACCCCGGCTGAATTTTTAGATCATGATTTTCTGTTTTTTCCAATATATCAGGGAAAACACCAGGGGGTCTGGGATGATTGTCTCACTTGCCATAACGACCCTGCTGATTTTGGCGTTTTCAGTTGTACCGATTGTCACGAACACAGGCAGAGCAGCATGGATGGCAAGCATAGTGATGTAGATGGATACATATATGAATCAAAAGCATGCTATGGCTGTCATCCAAATGGCAATTCAGATCAGAATTTTGACCACAATACGACGCTATTCCCATTGACGGGGGCCCATAAAATGGCGGATTGCACAGAATGCCATTCGAATGGCTATAACGGTACTCCAACTACTTGTGTTGCTTGCCATTTACCAGATTTTACAGAAACGGTTAACCCGGATCACGAAGTATTAAATTTTGTACAGGATTGCGCAGATTGTCACACGACAGATCCGGAATGGGCACCGGCAAGTTTTGACATCCATAATGATTATTATGCTTTAAACGGGGCTCATAATCTAATTAGGAATGATTGTGCCACCTGCCATGACGGAAATTATACTGAAACGCCAAATACCTGTATAGCCTGTCATCAGATCGAATACAATAATACCGTCGATCCACCTCATGCAATCCTGAATTTTGATAATGATTGCATTTCTTGTCATACTGAAGAAGCCTGGACACCTTCTACATTCGAACATGACCTTGAATATTTCCCTATTTTTAGTGGCGCTCATCTTGGCACCTGGGAACAATGTATGGATTGCCACATTCAAACCGATGATTATTCAATTATTAGTTGCATTGACTGCCATGACCATAACATTGATAAAACAAATGAGGAACACGCTGTGACACCAGGTTATAGTTATAATACGCCCGCTTGTATTGCCTGTCATCCAACTGGAAATGTAGACGATATTTTTGATCATAACGGAACCAACTTCCCATTGACAGGTGCTCATATTGATACGGACTGTATTAGCTGCCATGCAACTGGATTTGAAAATACACCTAACCAGTGCATCGACTGTCATACGCAGGATTTTGATGCATCATTAAATCCAAATCATGTTGAACTAGGATTGAGTACAGATTGTGCCAGTTGTCATACAACTGATCTCGAATGGAAACCAGCCACATTCGACATGCACGATGATTTTTACGCCATGAACGGCGCTCATAATTTGATAAGGAATGATTGTAATTCCTGTCACGGTGGAGAATATATTGACACACCCAATACTTGCATTGGCTGTCATCAGGCTGATTACGATCAGACTCTGGACCCAAATCACAGCCTACTACAATTCTCAAATGACTGTGTTAGTTGCCATGACGAAACTGCCTGGGTACCTTCTACTTTCGATCACGACATTATGTTTTTTCCTGTTTTTTCAGGAAAACATCAGGGAGAATGGGATAATTGCATAGATTGCCATACGGATCCAAACAATTATCTTGTGTTCACTTGTACAAATTGCCATGCGCATATTCAAGCGGATATGGATAATGATCATGAAGGTATCAATGGTTATATTTATGAAAGTAATGCTTGCCTGGCCTGTCACCCAAACGGGGATGCAGATGATAATTTTGATCACAATTCAACCGGATTTTCTTTAACAGGGGCACACAATCAGACAGAATGTATCGCTTGCCATGCGAGTGGTTATTCAGGAACACCAAATAACTGTTTTGCCTGCCACGAATCTGATTATAGTAGTAGTATAAATCCAAATCATACAGAACTTGGTCTGGAACAAAACTGTGAGACCTGCCATTCAACAGACCCGGACTGGAATCCGGCTTCGTTCCCAATCCATTCATTAGTTTATCCGCTGACAGGCGGACATCAGGCAGTTTCGAATGATTGTGTGAGCTGCCACAACGGGGAGTACAACAACACGCCTAATACTTGTATTGCCTGTCATACAGAAAACTTTAATGCTACTACAAACCCGGATCATCAGGCTTTGAATTTATCCACTGACTGTTTGGCTTGTCATACAACAGATCCGGATTGGAATCCTGCTGCATTTACTGTTCATAATGATTTCTATGTGCTGGAAGGAGCCCACGTGAGTTTGGCAAATGATTGTGTTAGCTGTCATAATGGGGAATTCAATAATACGCCAAATACCTGTGTTGCATGTCATACTTCAGATTTTAACCTGACGACGGCCCCTGACCACCAACTCCTTCAGTTTTCAAGTGATTGTATTAATTGCCATACTCAGGATAGTTGGTCCCCGTCGACCTTTGACCATGATAATTCATTTTTTCCCATTTATTCGGGTAAACACGCAAATGAATGGTCAAGCTGCACGGATTGTCACAATAATACTTCCAATTATATGGAATTCACCTGTATTAATTGTCATACAAATCCTGAAACAGATGAAGATCATAATGGAATCGGTGGATATTTGTATGAGAACCAAGCATGTTTGGTCTGTCATCCCAGTGGGGATGCTGATGATGCTTTTGATCATAACGGAACAAATTTCCCGCTAAGCGGCGCGCACCTTTCAACAGATTGTATTCAATGCCATGCAAATGGGTATGCAGGAACGCCAACAGACTGTTTGGCTTGCCATCAAACAGATTTTGATCAGACTGTCAATCCTGATCATGCTGATCTCGGGCTTTCCAATGATTGCGTGAGTTGTCACACAACGGAAATGGGATGGACCCCTGCAAGTTTCAACGAACACAATATTTATTTTGAATTGACAGGCGCACATATCGCCATTCAAAATGATTGCGCCGGATGTCACAATGGCAACTACAACAACACACCAAGCACTTGTGCCGCCTGTCATACGACAGATTACAATGCCACACTAAATCCAAATCACCAAAATCTTGGCATTTCTGATGCCTGTGAATCCTGTCATACAACCGACCCGGGATGGACACCTGCTCAATTTCAAAACCACGATGATTATTTTGCTTTAACCGGAGGACACCTAATTATTTCGAATGAGTGCATTCAGTGCCATAACGGAGATTATAATAACACACCAAACACTTGTGTCGCTTGCCATATTTCGGATTATGACGCCACCGCAAACCCCAACCATGGTGTTTTAGGCCTTTCAAATGATTGTGCGAGCTGTCATACAACCGATCCTGGATGGAGTCCGGCGAGCTTTACGATACACGATGATTATTGGACATTTACCGGAGCGCATATTCCAATATCTAATGATTGTACTCTTTGTCATAATGAAGATTATAGCAATACACCTAACACCTGTGTTGCTTGTCACCAGTATGATTACAATCAAAGCAGCAACCCGGATCACAATTCGCTGGGTTTTTCAAATGATTGTGAAAGTTGCCATACCACGGATGCAGGATGGAGTCCAGCCAATTTTTCATCGCATAATGATTATTGGCTTTTGGATGGTGCACATCAGGGAATTGCAAATGATTGCGTAATTTGTCATGGTGGCGATTATACCAATACTCCGAATACCTGTGTTGGTTGTCATTCCCCTGATTATGATCAAACAAGCAATCCAGACCACAATTCCCTTGGTTTATCAACGGATTGTATTGCTTGTCATTCCACGGAACCCGATTGGGCGCCGTCGAGTTTTGATATCCACAACGATTTCTACATGTTGAATGGTGCACACATTGCCATCGCAAATAACTGTATTGAATGTCATAATGGAAATTATAACAATACGCCAAATACTTGTTTCGGCTGCCATAGTACAGATTATAACAATACAAATGACCCTGACCATCAATTAGCGCAATTTCCAACAGACTGTATTACTTGTCATACGGAATCTGCCTGGGAACCATCCACTTTTGACCACGACGGAATGTATTTTCCCATTTATTCGGGCAAACACGACAATGAATGGACCTTATGTTCAGAATGTCATACAAATTCCAGTAACTACACCATTTTTGATTGTCTGGGTTGTCATACAAATCCGCAAACGAATGAAGATCATAATGACGTCCCTAATTATTCATACGATAATAATTCCTGTTATTCCTGTCACCCGGATGGTGATAGTTAATATCTGTATAATATGAAAGTCATTAAATATGCCTTGTCCTTTTTATTTATTGTGACCACAAGCTTTGTGTTCAGCCAGACTAATGCTATTACAGGTAAGGTCTCATATATCAGTTCGAAGAACATTTATGTTAAATTTGAATCGACGCGTGATATCAATGTAGGAGACAGTTTATATATGCTGAAGAATTCTGACAAAATTCCGGTTTTACAGGTTGCCCAAAAATCATCGATCAGTTGTGTTTGCACAGCTTTATCCGAGGATAGTTTTACCATTGGCCAAGAGGTCATTTTCAAAACACTTACGGTTGAAAAAGAGGTTCCAGAAATTATAACTGATAAAAACATCAATAAAACACAAGAAGCTGAGATAGATAATCTGGCCAAAGCAACAGAAAAAAAAACGGATAAGAAAAAACTTAAAAAAAAGAAAGTTGCTGCGAAGATCAAAGGCAGACTTTCTGCTTCAGCGTATACTAATTTTACAAGTGATGAACCGATCGATGATCCCAAGATGCGTTACACCCTGTCATTAAGTGGGGATGCGGTAAGTGCTGCTGATCTAAATTTCAGTTCATACATTTCTTTCAGACATAAAATAAACCATTGGGCTGACATACAGGACAACGTATTTAGTGGATTAAAAATTTATGACCTGGCTGTCAATAAAAGTTTTAGTAATTTTGAATTTACGATTGGCCGAAAAATCAACAGAACGGTTTCCAATATTGGAGCCATCGACGGTTTACAAATGAGCTATTCAGCTGGTGATCTATCATTTGGAGCCATAATCGGCACAAGACCAGACCATTCAGATTATAGCATCAATTTTAATTTACCTGAAGCAGGTTTGTATGTAGCCCATACCTACAAATCAAATACAGGCTCTTTAAACAATACGCTTGGAATTTTTGAACAACGAGTTGGGAGTGCTACAGATCGTCGTTATTTGTACTTTCAGCATAGCAACACCCTCGTAAAAAAACTATACCTTTTTGGCTCTTTCCAACTGGATCTTTACGAACTTATTGATGAAGTTCCCCAAAATGACCTTAGATTAACCAGTTTGTATCTTTCAGCAAGGTATAGGATCAGCAAAAAAATAGATCTGTTTGCTTCTTATGACACCAGGAAAAACGTTGTTTATTATGAAACATACAAGAACTCACTTGATCAGCTAATTGATCAGGCTACCAGACAAGGATTGAGGTTAAGGCTGATCTTAAGACCATTAAAATACGTAACTACAGGAATCAGCGGAACATACAGGATGGAGAACGGAGGATTGGGTGCCACTAAAAACCTACATGGTTACATCAACTATGCCCGAGTGCCCGTTCTCAAAATGTCAACTGCCCTATCTTACACCTTTTTGGATACTTATTATCTAAATAGCCACATTTTTGGTATCAGAATGAATAAAGACTTTTATCGTGGAAAAATTGGTACTAGCTTGAATTACAGATATGTAAATTATATTTACGATGTCAGTCAAAATCAATTAAGGCAACATATTGCAGGAATTAATCTGAATTGGAGGATATTTAATCAACTCAGCTTATCTTTGAGCCACGAAATCAGTTTCACGGGTGATAAAATATATCACAGGAGTTATTTTAAATTAATTAAACGTATTAAACATTAGAGTTAGGTTATGAAAAACATTAGCATAAAATTTGGGCTTAAATCAATCATTATTTTATTATTTGCAGGTATGATATTTACATCTTGTGATTCTGAGCCAAAAAAAGGAAACAGCACAGATATGGATAATGTGTTAAGTGAAATGAAATCAGATATTACAAATACAGGTGCAAATCAAACTGAAACCACTGGACATTCACACGATAAAGGTACTGCAACCATTATGGAGGTATTGAATACAGATCGATATACTTATTTGAATGTTGCTGATCAGAATGCGCATAATTTCTGGATGGCTATTCCTAAAGAAGCTGTAATTGTAGGTGATAAAATCACATTTGAAGGGGGGCTTTTAAAGAACAAATTCGAGAGTAAGGAATTCAATCGGATTTTTGAAACGCTTTACCTTGTCTCAAGGTTTACTTTAACCAGCGCTGATGGTACACCAAAAGAACTTTCTTCAGATGACACAACGAATGATGGTCAGGCTGAAGGAACCAAAAAAGCAGCAAAACCATTTTCAGCGACACCTGCTATTGTTGACCTGATTGACAACGCCAGCATTTATGATGGAAAATCCGTTACTCTTTCAGGAAAGGTGGTTAAAGTGAATTTTAACATCATGGGCAAAAACTGGGTTCATCTTGTAAATGATGATTCTCCAGGAAAGGACTTCCTAATTACCACCAATGAGAAAGTTATGGAAGGGCAGCAGGTGAAATTCAATGGCACCATTACGTTGAACAAAGATTTTGGAGCTGGTTATAAATATGATATTATTATGGAAGATGCAGTTCTGAAATAAAATTTCACACTTGTATGAACGGAGTCTCAAGTGTAAATGAATATATGGATAAAAATCCTCAGCATGCTGAAATATTGCATGTATTAAGGCAGATTATTATAGAATCCGGTTTGCAGGAAACAATCAAATGGGGTACTCCTTGTTATACATTGAATAAAAAAAATGTTGTCGGGCTTGCCTCTTTCAAATCTTATGTGGGTTTATGGTTCCACCAGGGAGCCTTTTTGAAGGACCCACATAAGGTTTTGATCAATGCTCAGGAAGGTGTAACCAAAGCACTCCGACAATGGCGGTTTGAGGCAACTGAAGAAATAAATGTTCCAATTCTTCAGGAATATTTGAATGAATCCATCTCAAATGAAAAAGCAGGCAAAAGATTAAAACCCATTCAAAAGAAAATGCTTGACATACCTGTTGAACTTTTGGATGCCTTCAGCAAAGACAAAATACTTCACGATCATTTTAATAATTTCACGTCTGGTAAGCAACGCGAGTTCGTAGAATACATAGCAGAAGCAAAGTTGGAAAAAACAAGACAAAACAGGCTTCAAAAAATCCTTCCACTTATTCGTGCTGACAAAGGACTTAACGATAAGTACAGAAAATAAAGATTAGATTTGTTTTTAGTTTTTTGAATCTATAAAATCACAATAATTTATCTCCTTATGAAAGATATTAAAAGGACATTCGATATATTAAGTTATTACGAAGCGAATTACAATAATGAGTTTGCCTTAAAGATAAATAGAAATGACAAATGGGAACAGTTCAGCATTGAAGAATACAGGGATAATGTAGACCGATTCAGCCTTGGACTTCTTGAAATGGGCTACTCTAAAGGGGACAAGATCGCCTCCGTCAGTTTTAACAGACCAGAATGGAATTTCATTGATTTTGGGATGTCACAGATCGGTTGTGTCCACGTATCCATTTATCCAACCATAAGTGATGTTGAATACAGGCACATTCTAGGGCATTCAGATGCAAGAATTCTGATCGTTTCTTCACAGGAGATCTACGATAAAGTATATCACATCGCTAAGGAAATTGAAAGTCTGGAAGGCATCTATACTTTTGATGAGCTGACAGGACTAAATAACTGGACTGAATTAAAATTCAAGGGGGACATAAGCAATGAAAAAAAGGACCTTTTAGAAAAAAGGAAGTCTGAAATATTACCTGAAGATCTGCTAACGCTGATCTATACCTCAGGGACTACCGGACTTTCAAAAGGCGTGATGCTCACACACAACAATGTAGTCAGTAACATCAAAATTGCGGCAACAGTTGTCCCCTATTTAAAACCAGGAGACAGGGCCTTAAGCTTTTTACCACTTTGCCATGTGCTAGAACGTGTGGGTAATTATCTCTGGCAATATAAAGGGCTGGTGATTCACTATCCAAAATCAATAGAATCGATCGGAGACGATATGAGGGAGATCAAAGTGAGCACCTTCATCACAGTTCCAAGGGTTTTTGAAAAAGTGTATGACAAAATTATTAATAAAGGCAGGAATTTAAAAGGAATCAAAAAGATTCTATTCTTCTGGGCCGTTAAATTGGGTGATAAATTTGATCCGGATCCCAAAAAAAGATCTGCTTTTTATGATTTCAAACTCAAAATTGCCAATAAATTAATCTTTTCCAAATGGCGTGAAGCCCTGGGAGGAGAACTGAAAGGCGTTATTTCAGGAGGTGCTGCACTACAGCCAAGGCTTGCCAGGGTATTTTGGGCAGCTGGAATTATTGTACAGGAAGGTTATGGCTTAACAGAAACATCGCCTTTGATCTCCGCAAATAATTATGTTTATCCAGGCATACGATTTGGGTCCGTTGGTATGATCCCTGAAGGAAATTCAGTTAAGATCGGTGAAGACGGAGAAATCCTGGCTAAAGGAGAAAATATCATGAAAGGCTATTATAAGGATCCCCGTCAAACCAATTTAGCCATTGATTCTGAAGGCTGGTTTCACACTGGAGACATCGGACATGTAGATAAAAATAATTTGTTATACATCACAGATAGAAAAAAGGAAATTTTTAAATTATCCCTTGGAAAGTACATTGCGCCACAAGTTGTGGAAAATAAAATGAAAGAATCTGAGTTTATCGATCAACTGATCGTCATCGGAGAAAATCAGAAATTTGCTTCGGCCATCATCGTACCAGATTTTGAATTTCTGCACAATTGGTGTTTTTTACATGAGATCAATTTTCAGGACAATGATCAATTGATCCATTTAGCTAAAGTTAAAGAAAGGTTTCAGCGAGAAATTAATTCACTCAACGAACAATTGGGTAAAACAGAACAAATCAAGGAATTCCGTCTCGTTGCAGATGAATGGACCACTGATAACGGTTTGCTATCACCTACACATAAACTAAAAAGGAAAAAAGTAATTTTTAAATACGAAGCAATTGTTTCTGAGATTTACAAAAATTAAGAAACTAATCAAATCCAGGACAAGACACTTTCCTGATTTTTTCAATCAATGAAGTGCCTTGTCCATTTCCTGGTCACTTAGGTCGAATTCTTGGGTCTGCTTTTAAAACAAAAGCTAATTTTACATTTGGAATAGAATGGTTCATTTTATATATTAAAAACATGAGTAAAGATGTAGCATTGGTTTTATCAAGCGGTGGAGCAAGAGGCATAGCACACATTGGAGTCATCGATGTACTGGTAAGGCGAAATTACAATATTCGTTCAGTTGCAGGGACTTCAATGGGGGCTTTAGTAGCGGGTTTTTATGCTGCAGGACAATTGCAGGACTATCGGGACTGGCTTATTACACTGGACCGGATGGACGTTTTAAAATTAGTTGATTTCTCAATCAGCTCAAAAGGTCTTGTTAAAGGAAAACGCATTATTGAAAAAATGAAGGAGATAATTCCTGACAGAGACATCGAGGATCTGAACATACCCTACGTCGCTGTTGCAACCGACATTATCACTGGTCGGGAAAAGGTATTCAATTCTGGAAAATTGTATGAAGCAATAAGAGCTTCAATATCAATCCCTACCGTTTTCCAGCCAGCAAAATTCGGAGGCGATTATTTTGTGGATGGCGGGGTCCTAAATCCAATTCCAGTAAATCGCGTACAGCGATTCCCAAATGATCTTTTGGTTGTATCGGATGTAAATGGACTTCATGCCCGTCAGTTGATCAAGGAAGAACCAGACACCACAATAAACAAACGGCACTTAAAATATATTGATCTCATTCAGGAAAAATTAAGCAATATCGTACCTAAAAAAGAAACGGATCAATTGGGTATTTTTAATCTAACCAATAAAAGCATCGGTTTAATGCTGCACAAAATCTCCCAGTTAACCCTGGACAAATTTGATACAGACATGATTGCAGAGATCCCGATTGATCTTTATGGAACTTATGATTTCCATAAAGCAAAGGAGCTTATCGCCATTGGGGCAGAAAAAGCAGAAAAAATAATACATAATTTTGAGGCACGACAAAATTAAAATTTTTACAAATCAAAGTTAATATCCCATTCCTCAAGTCTCAAGTTGTGAATTGACTGAACATAGTATTAATTGACAGGCTTTAATTCATAAATATTCATACCTTTATATTTGAATAAAAAACATGCTGTTATGTCAATAAAGACAAAACAAATCACAAGTCTTATTATTTTATTTATTCTACTTTCAACAGTGGGATGTGGCCATGAAAAAATAAAAAAACAGGACCTTGAAGGTGATTGGATCACGGTTACGGCTAAACGCAACGGAAAAAAAACTCAAACACTTGAAAACGTTTCATTTAGTTTTCAGAACGATAGTATTTTTAGCACAAATTTATTCGGCGAAAAAGAAGTTTTCAATATTAATTATTCCTTACCTACAATTGAAATTCAAAGCAGCAAAATAGAAGAATTAAACGTTATAAAATTAAGTGGTGATACTTTATACATATTTACACGTATCAACCAATTCCGTTATGATTTTGAACTCATGAAAAATTCAAAAGAGCTCTAAATCCTGCAATAGAAAACGTATGTCGAAACCAATTTTATTCTTTCAAAGGACAAAAAAATCCTATTAGAGCAATTTCCAAAATTACGATCATGCGACGAATCCTATTATTAGTATTTATTTTTTCCCTCCACTCGCTTTTTTCTTCAGATATAAAAGCATTGGACATTAGTGTCACAAGTGCTTCCTTCCATAGTAAGGATAAGATTTATCTGGAAGTTTATATTTATGTTGTCGGCAGCTCTGCTCATTTTGACACGCTTGAAAATGGCAATCTTAAAGCTTCAATCGATTGTATTCTGACAATTGAATCCAATGGACAGATCATCAATTTTGATAAATTTACTTTAAATAGTCCTGAATCAGAAACCATCAAAGATTTCATGACGCTCAAAAGATTTTCAATTTCGAATGGCTCTTATCAGATCAAACTGGAGGCAAATGATACCGGGGATAAAAACAAGCAATTTTCTTCTACAAATAATGTTCAGATCAACTATTTGGCTTCAGCCATACAATTATCGGACCTTCAGCTTTTATCTTCCATTTCTGAAAGTACAAATGAAGGGGAATTCAATAAATCAGGCTATTTTCTAGAAACCGCGGCATTCAACTTTTTCAATAAAGATATTGACTTGCTTTCCGTGTACCTGGAAGTATATAATCCATCAGAAGATTTGTATAAAGCAGCCTATTTAAGGTATGCCATTTATCAAAAAAAGACTGGAAGCGAAAATTCAATCGTACTGCAGAAATATAAAAAACTGGAAGCAAAATTGATTCAACCCGTAATTTTAAGAGTCCCGATCAAAGAAATTGTTTCCGGTAATTATGAATTGATAGTTGAGATTCGAAACAAGGATAAAATGCTCGTTGATGTAAAAACAATTTCCTTCCAGAGAAGCAATCCCGTATTGGATCTGATGGTTAAAATGG
>Ga0102812_10000388_pt1 | contig 32414 bp, 31 predicted proteins | sample ColrivemetaGS713_FD_79334 | JGI IMG/M metagenome (GOLD analysis project Ga0102812, IMG submission 79334) | Estuarine microbial communities from the Columbia River estuary - Flood tide ETM metaG S.713 | ecosystem: Environmental > Aquatic > Marine > Intertidal zone > Estuary | place: USA...
ATAGTGTTGTCTAGTTAAAACTGTTGTTGGAGCTAGATATGCTACTTGTTTGTTGTCTAAAACAGCCTTAAATGCTGCTCTTATAGCTACTTCTGTCTTTCCATAACCAACATCACCACAAAGCAATCTATCCATTGGCATGACAGATTCCATGTCTCTCTTTATATCTTCAATTGCAGAAAGTTGATCTCTAGTCTCTTCATATTCAAAATCTGCTTCAAATTCGTTCACTAAATCTGTATCTTTACTAAATGCAAATCCACGAGTTTCTTCTCTTGCTGCATATATTTTTATTAATTTGTCTGCAATGTCCTTTATTTTTTTTCTAACTCTTTGTTTGGTTTTTGCCCAGTCACCACTACCGAGTTTATGTAGTTTTGGCTTCAGTCCTTCACTTCCTATGTATTTTTGTATTAAATTTATATTTTCAATAGGTATATATAAGGAGTCATCTCCTCTGTAGGCAATGTAAACATAGTCGTTCGTATTTTCTCCAAGTGTCATTGTTTCAATACCAAGGAATCTTCCAATCCCATGATCGAAATGAACAACATAGTCTCCTTTTTTCAATTCTTCTACTGATGTAAGTTTTTTTGTATCTTTCATTGATGATTTGTATTTTGCTTTTTTATGTTCTTTTTTCTTAAACAAATTTTCTTCATTTAAAACTATTGTATTTATATTGAACAATTCAAAACTCATAGAATTCTCATCAACAATTAAATTAATTCTTTTTTCAATAATTTTATCATTTTTACCAATAATTTTAAAATTAACCTTGTTATCAACTAAATCAATAAAATTTGATAATTTTTCTTTCGACTTAAATGCAATAACAACGGTTGTGAATTTTTCATATTTATTTAGGTCATTTATGCACATGTGAATATTATTATTATACATTACTGCTTCTTTTGATCTAATATTCGTCTCAATTTTGTATTTTTTAGAATCTCCAAAAACGTCTAGATAGAGCGATTTTTCACTAAATATATGATTAATATCCTTAACCAAATCAAAACCGAGTTTTGGATAATCACTAGTAGATTCATACCAATCGGACAAATCTCTGATTACATCATCGTAGTTTTCCATGATATTTTTATGATTCCAATAAACAATATTTTTATTCCCTATATAATCAGATATTGTTTCGAGTTTTAAGTCCATTTTACTCATGTATCTTGACAGGCGGTCAATGTTGTTGTGGTTTTCTAAATCATTTATGTCATTTTCAATTCTTTCAACAGATTTTTTATCAAATGAATTGTTATTCATTGAATCTTTAATGTTATATATTATTTTTTCTAACTTCTCATTGTCATAAAACATTTCATATAACGGGTATATTTCTACTTCTTTAGTCTTGATAATAGATCTTTGTGTATTTATATCAAAAAATTTGATTGATTCTATTTCATCATCAAATAAATCTATCCTAATTGGTTTGGATTCATTAAGAGGATAAATATCAATAATGTTTCCTCGCATGGAAAAATCACCTTGTGATTCTACCCTTTCCTCTCTTTTATAACCAAGTTCAACAAGTTTGCTTAAAGTTTTGTTAACATCTATAGTTTGATTTTCCTTAAGATTAATTATTGTATTTTCCCACATCTTTTTAGGTAATAAGTATTTTATTAACCCTGTTGTATTAGTAATAATAATTGCTTTTTTATTATGCAATATCTTCTTAACCGTATGAATCCTTTCAAGTTTAAAATCATTACTCATAGCCATCATCTCAGTAGTTATGAATTCATCCTGTGGAAAGAAAGATAGTTCATCATTAGTTAAAAAATTTGATAGTTCATCATATATTTTTTGTGCTTTATATAAATTAGGAGTTACTACTAATATATTATCATTTGTTTTATAAAATACGTTTAAAAGAGCTAATAAACTAATACTGTCATTTGTATTTTTTATATGGTATTCCTCGTTAGTTTGAAATTTATTAGCCATTTCAATAAAAAACTTTGTATTAAATAGATGTTTAAATAATGTATTCATAATAATACCTCCTCATACTTAAGGCGAACCTCCTTTTTAACTGGGGGGTTCGCAAAAATTATTTCTATAATCTTAAGTTATTAACCGATAAAAAAATCCAATGCTGAAAAAGCCTAATATAGCCAAGAAACCAAACCATTGTGCCTCTTGTTTGCTTTTGTGAGTAAAGAATAACAATACTCCTATTGGAAAAAACAAGTAGCTAACAATGGATAATAATATAACCATCTTATCATGTGTCATACTTATTCTCCTTATCTTATATCTATTTCCAATTATATCAAATATAGTTATTAAATAAAACAAAAAGCCTTCAAAAAGGCTTAATTGTAGTTGTTCATTATGTTTAGAAAGCTTTGGTTATTGGAAAAATCACTAATAATCTTCTCAACTTTTTCAATAGTTAGCTCAATTATTTTTAATTCGTCTTTGCTAAATTTTCCTAAAACATAGTTCTTTGTTTCAATTAATGGGTTTGAATCAATACCTACTCGAACTCTTTTGAATTCATCAGTCTTAATATGGTTAATTATTGATTTTATTCCATTATGTCCTCCAGCGCTTCCTTGTTCTCTTAATCTAGTTTTCCCAAGTGGAAGATCTAAATCATCATATATAACAAGTATGTCCTCTAATTCAATATTGTAGAAGTCTATAGCACTTTTAATACTTTGTCCTGAATTATTCATAAATGTGTGAGGTTTTAAAAATACTGTATTTCCTATTTTTAATACCAAACCATTAAATTTTTTATCTTTTTTGAACTTATGTTTGTTAGTTCTAAAGTATGAATCTAAACACATAAATCCAATGTTATGTTTTGTTGATTGATACTTTTTACCGGGGTTACCTAAACCAACAATTAACTTCATTATCTTCTTCTTTTAGGTTTTATAACTAAGTGTCTATTTTGTCCTTCGCCTTCAGAAATAGTTGTAACATCTCTCCACTCTGAAAGTTTAGTATGAACTATTCTTCTCTCGTAAGCGTTCATAGGTTGAAGTTTTGCTTCAACTCTTGTTCTAGCCACTTCTTTTGCTGTTTTAGTAGCAATTATTTCAATTTGTCTTTTACGATTTTCTTTATAACCACCGATATCTACTAATACAATAAATCTCTCAGAACTATATGAATTAACTAAGTTTCTGATAAAGAATTGAATGTTTTCAAGAGTTTTTCCATTTTTACCAATAAGTAATGGGTTTTCACTTGTATTAACTGAATATGCAACTTCAAAATTTTCATTTCTTCTCATCTCTATCGTTGCTTCAATATTCATATTTTCAAATAATTCTTTTAATGTTTTAAATCCAATTTCTGCTGGATCTACATTTACTGTTGCTACTATTTCATATGATTTTTTAAATCCTAACATGCTTTTCTTCTCAGTTGATTCAATAGTGATTGACTCTTTATTCACTCTTAATTCTTTTGCTGCAAAGTTTAAAGCATCATCTAGAGATTTAATTTCAAATTCAATTTTTTTCATTTAAACACCCCTAAATTACAGATTTCTGAGCTGCTATTTCTCTACTACTTTTACGTCTATTTAGATATGTTTGTAGGAACTGATATGCGTTACCTACTATCCAATATAGAGCTATACCAGCATTACCAACAGCAATACCAAATAACATAATAACCATGAAATATGACATCATCTTCATAGTTTTTTGAGTTTGATTTTGTTGATCTGACTGGAATTTTTTATTGTTTAAATATTCAGGTTTTTTCATTGAATATCTTTGGTACATAAACATTAACACTGCTACTGCAAGTGGTAAAATAAGAGTTGGATCCCCAACTTTTTGTCCAAATAACCAATCAACTTGTGCTCCTAAATCTTTAATCCATAAAAAACCATAGTTCAAGTGAGAATAGTCTGATCCACCATTTAAACCATAACTAAGTGGAATTCTTCTAACAACTTGATACATTGCAATGAATATTGGCATTTGTAAAAATGGTAATAAACACCCAAGAGGGTTAATTTTATACTTTCTATAAACTTCAATAGTCTCTGCTTGAGATTTTCTTTGAGAAGTCTCGTCAGTTTTACCTTGGTACTTTTCTTTTATTTTGTCTAACTCTGGTTGAGCTTGTTGCATTTTAATTGTCATTGCATTACTTTTGGCATAAATTGGCCAACCAGCAGTTCTAACAATAAGTGTAACTACGATTAGTCCTACCCAGTAATAACCACCAGCTAATTCACTAATCCAAACAGTAAAGTCTGCAACTTGTTCCACTATCCATTGAAACCATCCTGATCCTATTCCACTACCTATTTCAGCTTCATAAACACCAGCAGTACATCCACTTAACAATCCTACTATTAAAACGGTAGCAATTAGAAGTTGAATTCTTGTTGAATTTTTCATTGTTTCACCTCATAATTTTTTGTCTTGTTACTAACTCTTTTAGAGATGCTTCTAAAACAGCGAACTCTAAATTAGGTAAATTGGGCTTAACGACAATAAAGATATCGATTTTAGAAATTATGTCGATTTTAGATATAATTTCTCTTACTTGTCTCTTAATTTTATTTCTTTTAACGGCGTTACCGTATTTTTTAGAGACACTTACAGCAAATCTAAAATGAAGGTTTTCATGGTTTTCCTTTTTATACAAAACAAAGTGCTTATTTGATACACTTTGTCTCTTCTTAATAATCATTTCGATTTGCTTGCTTTTCTTTACTCGATACTCTTTTTTCATTTTGACACCACCCCAAAATTAAAAACCACATAAAAAATATATTATATTTTCAAGTGGTCTCAGGTTTAATATATATAATATTGTTAAATGATGTTTAGTCTGATACAGTTAATCTTTTACGCCCTTTAGCGCGTCTTCTTGCTAAAACTCTTCTTCCAGTTGGAGAACTCATTCTTTCTCTAAATCCGTGAGTCTTTGCTCTTTTACGTTTATTTGGTTGATATGTTCTTTTTGGCATAATCAACACCTCCTACATCAATAGTAAAAACCATGCTATAACATTATATATGTAATAAAATAATGTGTCAATATAAAGTTTCAAAAATAAAAATAAATATTTGTTTTTAAAAAGTTTTCCACACTGTTTTTTGGCTTACTTATTAGTTATCAAAAACTAGCTGTGTGGACATGTGGAAACATGGATAAATAATTATGTGGATTTGTTGTAAACTATTTTAAAGGTCTATACAAAGCTGTTAGTTGTTATGTGTATAACTCTACCTTTTGTGTGGTTTCAAAAAGTTTTCCACATTTTTGGTGGAGAAATAAATGTTTTTTTACACTTGATTTTATGGTATATTTTTATTGAGATAGGCAGAGGTGAATTACATGGAAAAATACAACAAAATATGGCAAGAAATTAAAGAGGACTTAAGAAATGATTTAGAAGAAATGGTATATGCAGAGATTTTTGAACCTGTAGATACTGTTTTTAAAGTTGTTAATAACTATATATATATTGTAGCTCCTTCAGATTTTATAAAAAAACGAATTGAAATGCTCTATTTAAACAAATTAGATAAGTTTTTGAAACCTAAACTTGAGGAACAACATAAATTTAAAGTTATAACAGATTCACAAGCTAGTGCAGAGTTAGCAAATCAAATGGATTATTCAATCGTTAATCCTGTTAGACCAGAAGAAGGAAAATATTTTAAAGGTAATTTAAATTCTAGTTATACTTTTGATAGTTTTGTAGTTGGTAATTCAAATAGATTGGCTTACACAAGCGGTATAAAAATTGCTGATCAACCAGGTATTGTTGCAAATCCTTTATATATTTTTGGAGATGTTGGATTAGGGAAAACACATTTAATGCAATGTGTTGGGAACTACATACTAGAAGGTGACATGAATAAAAAAGTATTGTATGTTAAAACCGATCACTTTGTTGAAGAATATGTACGATTAGCAAGTAAAAAGAAATTTGATGAATTTAATAGTAAGTATAGAGATGTTGACGTTTTACTTGTAGATGATATCCAGTTTTTAGCGAAAAAAGAGAAATCTCAAGAAGAATTTTTTAAACTTTTCGAAACACTTCATGGAGCACAAAAACAAATTGTAATAACGTCAGATAGAAGTGCAAATGACTTAAAAGACATTATGTCTAGATTAACTTCTAGATTTGAATGGGGAGTTACAGTAGACATTAACAGACCTGATTTAGACCATAGAATCAAAATATTGCAAAAAAAATTGAAATCAGAAACTTCAGATCCATCAATGATTCCGGTAGAAGTTATTGAATATATTGCAAGTGTTTTTGATAATAATGTTAGAGAATTAGAGGGTGCTTTAAAAAGAGTGTTGTTTTACTGCACAGCATTTAATTTAGATTTTAATGTTAAAAACGCAGAAATTGCTCTTGCAAATTTAATAAAACCACGAACAAAAGAAGGTTATTTAAATGAAACAAAAATAAACAATGTAATGAGCGTTGTAGCTGATTACTATAGGATTTCTACAAGTGACTTAATATCAAAAAAACGAACTTCAAATTATGTTTTTCCAAGACAAATTGCAATGTATTTAATTAAAACTATGTACGACCTACCTTATAAAAAAATAGGGTCTTACTTTTCGAACAGAGACCATTCAACAGTAATGCACTCTGTAGAAAAAATTACCAACGAAATGACAATGGTTAAAGATGTGAAGAAAGATGTGGAAAAACTAAAACTAAAATGTGGAGAAAATTAAAAAATAAAATGGCTTAAATACTGTATAATATGATATAATATATATAGCAATAGTGGAGTTTCCACAAATCCACACTACATAACAATAACTAATAAAAGAAAAGAATAATTAATTAGGGGTGATTGTATGAATTTTCAAATTAATAAAGACACTTTGTTAAACAGTTTGATAACTGCACAAAAAGCATTATCTAACAAAACACCAAATCCCGCATTACAAGGAATAAAACTTGATGTATTAGAAGATAGTTTAGTTATAACAACAAGTAATTCTGACATCGCGATAAGATTAAGTGTAAAAGATCAGAGTTTGGATGTTAAAACTGTAGGTTCAGTTCTAATTCCAGGAAAATACTTCATTGAAATTATTAGAAAACTAGACGGCTTAAAAGTTAGTCTTTCTTTGGTAGCTGATAATATGCTAAGAATTGAAGCAGATCGTTCTGATATTACTTTAAATATGATGGATTTAGATGATTATCCAGAGTTAGAATTTTCAGAAAAAGTAAAATCAATAAAAATAAATGTAAGAACTTTAAAAACTATTATTAGACAAACAGCATTTGCAACTTCTTCAATTGAAAATAGACCTATATTAACAGGTGTTAATTTTAAAATTAGTGGAAATAAATTAAAAGCAATTGCTACTGATAGCTACAGATTAAGCCAAAAAGAAATAGAATTAACTGAAACATATGAGACATTAAATATTATTATTCCTGGTCGTAGTTTAGAAGAATTAATAAAAGTATTAGAAAACAATAACGAAACCGTAGAAATGCACTTTGATCGTTCTAAAATATTGTTTAAATATAGAAATTTATTGTTCCAATCAAGATTATTAGAAGGAAATTATCCAGAAACTTCAAAATTAGTTCCTACCGACTTCCCAATAGTAATTAAATTTAATAAAGAAAATTTATCAACTGCAATTGAAAGAGCAAGTTTACTTTCAAACAGAGATGGAAATAATTCAATTGTAAAACTTGCTTTAAGGCAAGATAATATCGTCGAAATTTCATCTAACAGCCCTGAAATAGGAAAAGTGTTAGAGGAAGTTTATCCTGTTGATCAAATTGAAGGGTCGCCAATTAAGATTGCTTTTAGCTCAAAATACATATTAGAAGCACTTAAAGTTTTTAACTCAAGTGAAGTTACAATAAACTTTACTGGTGAGATAAGACCATTCATTTTAAAAGGTGAATATGACGAAAATATGATACAACTTATATTACCTGTAAGAACCGAATAAATATAAGCCCCGAAAAGGGGCTTTTTTTTATGGAACTATTGTATTTATACTCTTTATATTATATAATATAAATAATAATATATATGAAAGAATGTGGTTTTATGAATAATGTAAAAATTAACACAGAGTACATAACTCTTGGACAACTATTAAAACATGTAAATATTGCTTCCTCAGGTGGTATGGTAAAAGCTATTTTAGCAGAGTATAAAATTACTGTTAATGATCTTTTAGAAGCTAGACGAGGAAAAAAACTATATCCTGGTGATAAAGTTTCAGTAAAATCTATCGGTGTGTATAGAATTGTTAAATAATTATGAACATAAAAAACTTAAAACTAAAAAATTTTAGAAACTATTCAACTTTAGAAACTACGTTCAATATAAATACAAATATACTTGTTGGAGATAATGCTCAAGGTAAAACAAGTGTTCTAGAATCTATATACATTTTAGGGTTAACCAAATCTCACAAGGTAAACAAAGATAGAGATACCATAAAAATTCACTCGGAATTCGCTAAAATTAATGCTGTAATCAATTTAGATAGAAAAGATATAGAATTAGACATCATACTATCAAAACTCGGTAAAAAAGCAAAATACAACGGAATAGAACTTGATAAGTTAAGTGAATATATTGGTTTACTAAATGTTGTTATGTTTGCTCCAGAGGATTTGGATTTAGTTAAAGGTAATCCCCAAACTAGGCGAAAATTTCTTAATTTAGAGATAGGACAAATATCGAAAGAATATTTATATAATCTCCAAAACTACAAAAAGATATTAAAACAAAGAAATGATTTACTCAAAACGATGCAAAAACAAAAGGAATCTGATATGTTGCTCTTGGACATTATTACAGATCAACTTATTGATTATTTAATAAAAATTGTTGAGCAAAGAAAGCAATTTATACTTGAAATAAATAGCATTGCAAACCAAGTGTATAAAGTTGTATCAAATTCAGATTCAGATTTAAAAATTGAATACTTACCAAATACGTATAAAAACATTAAAAAAGAGTTTGTAGCTAAATATCAGTACGATATTATAACTGGAACAACTAATCTTGGAGTTCACAGAGATGATATAGAATTTATATTAAGAGATAGTTATGTAAAAACTCACGCATCACAAGGTGAATTAAGAACGACAGTTTTAGCGGTAAAATTAGCCCTTGTTGAATTTATTAAAAAACATAAAGGGGAATATCCAGTGCTTTTACTTGATGATGTTCTTAGTGAGTTGGATTTAAACAGACAAAACAATTTAATCAAATATATAAACGACAAGATTCAAACTTTCATTACAACAACTGAAGTAAAAAATATTGATTTAAGTAAATTAAGTAATTACTCGTTATATAAAATACACGATGGACAAATTAAGGAGAGTGACACATATGGAACAAACTTATGATTCAAGTAATATTCAAATATTAGAAGGACTTGAAGCAGTTAAAAAACGCCCAGGTATGTACATCGGTTCAACGGGACCTAGAGGACTACATCATTTGGTATGGGAAATAGTTGATAATTCAGTTGATGAAGCATTAGCTGGAGCTGCAACTAAAATACAAGTTGACATTCTAAAAGACAACGTAGTTAGAGTTGAAGATGATGGTAGAGGGATACCAGTAGATATCCATCCTAAAACAGGATTACCTGCAGTTGAAACAATTTTAACAACATTACATGCTGGTGGTAAGTTTGATAATGATTCATATAAAGTTTCTGGTGGTCTTCACGGTGTTGGTGCATCTGTAGTAAATGCATTAAGTGAATATATGGATGTTGAAATTCATAAAAACGGAAGAAAATATACACAAAGATATGAATATGGATTTACTGTAACAAAACTAATTGATCACGGACCAAGTGATAGAACCGGTACAATTACACACTTTAAAGCAGATGCTAAAATATTCACAGAAACTACTGAATATACATATGAGATATTAAGAAATAGAGCACAACAAATGGCTTTCTTAAATAAAGGAATTCATATTGAAATTAATGATCACAGACCAAAAGTACCTGTAATGAATGATTACATGTATGAAGGTGGAATAGTTGCATATGTAGAATATTTAAACCGTTCATCAGATATTTTGCACCCAACAGTTATTTATAGCGAAGGTGAAATTGATGGAATAATTGTTGAAATAGCAATGCAATATAATACAGCTTATTCACAAAATATCTTCAGCTTTACAAACAACATAAATAATGTTGAAGGTGGAACGCATGAAGAAGGATTTAGAATGACTCTAACAAGGGTTTTAAACAATTATGGTAAAAATAACAACATCTTCAAAAAAGATGAAGCTTTAGTTGGTGAAGATGCAAGAGAGGGACTAACTTGTATTATTAATGTTAAACATCCAGACCCTCAGTTTGAAGGACAAACAAAAAGCAAATTAGGTTCAACAGAGGTTAGAAAAATAGTAGCTAACATTTTATCTGATGGATTAGATAGATATCTAATGGAAAACCCTGCTGAAGCTAGAATCATTATTGAAAAAGCTTTAATGGCTTCAAGAGCTAGACTAGCAGCTAAAAAAGCAAGAGAAGCAACAAGAAGAAAATCTCCTCTTGATGGGTTAGGATTTGCATCAAAACTTGCAGATTGTAGAACTAAAGACCCAAAAAGATCTGAAATATACATAGTCGAAGGGGACTCTGCCGGTGGTAGTGCTAAACAAGGTAGAGACTCAGAATTTCAAGCAATTTTACCTTTAAGAGGTAAAGTATTAAACGTTGAAAAATCAAGACTAGATAAAATATTAGGAAACAAAGAAATTTTATCTCTAATTCAAGCTTTTGGAACAGGAATTGGTGATGAGTTTAATGTGACAGATTCAAGATACCACAAAATAATAATCATGACCGATGCTGATGTTGATGGAGCGCACATTAGAACGTTACTATTAACATTTATATTCCGTCATTTAAAACCACTTATAGAGCAAGGGTATGTGTATATAGCACAACCACCTCTATACAAAGTACAACAAGGGAAAAAGATAGAATATGCATATATTGAAGAAGAGCTTGCTCCATTATTAAAAGAGTTTGGACCAAGAGTAACTATTCAACGTTACAAAGGTCTTGGTGAGATGAATCCTGAGCAATTGTGGGATACAACAATGGATCCAAGTACAAGAACTTTATTACAAGTAACTTTAGATGATGCAATTGAAGCAAATGAAGTGTTTAGTATGTTAATGGGTGATGAAGTTGCACCAAGAAGAGAATTTATACAAGAGAATGCACTTTATGTGCAAAACTTAGACGTTTAGGAGGCTTGAAAATGGAAGAAATCAATAATGATTATGACAAAATTAAAGGAATAAATATTTCTACAGAAATGAAAGCTTCATTCTTAAGTTATGCAATGAGTGTTATTGTAGCACGTGCATTACCTGACGTTAGAGATGGGTTAAAACCAGTACATAGAAGAATACTTTATGGAATGGATGAATTAGGAGTTTATCCTGATAAAGCATATAAAAAATCAGCACGTATTGTTGGGGATGTAATGGGGAAATATCACCCTCATGGAGATACAGCAATATATGATGCAATGGTACGTATGGCACAAACATTTAGCTTTAGATATCCACTTGTAAATGGACATGGTAACTTTGGTAGTATTGATGGTGATGGTGCTGCAGCAATGCGTTATACAGAAGCTAAAATGATGAAAATAACAAGTGAAATGTTAGCAGATATTAAGAAAGATACAATTGATTTTGTAGATAACTATGATGGTTCAGAAAGAGAACCAACAGTATTGCCATCAAAATTCCCTAACCTTCTTATGAATGGGGCAACAGGGATTGCTGTAGGGATGGCAACAAATATACCTCCACACAACTTGAACGAGTTAATTGATGGAATACTAGCATATATTGACAATAACGATATTTCCAATATGGAACTTATGGAATACATTAAAGGACCAGACTTCCCAACCGGTGGAACAATTATGGGTATGACAAATTTAAGAACTGCCTATGAGACTGGGAATGGTGCAATAAAAGTAAGAGCTAAAACAGAAATTATCGAGGCTAAAAGTGGTAAAAAATCTATTATAATAACAGAGATTCCATACCAAGTAAATAAGTCTAGATTGATTGAAAAAATAGCTGAACTAGCTAAAGAAAAGCGTATTGAAGGTATCACTGATTTACGTGATGAATCAAACCGTAAAGGGATTAGAGTAGTAATTGAATTAAGAAAAGATGTTAATGCAGAAGTTACTCTAAATAACCTATATAAATTTACACCTTTACAAACAACATTTGGAATTAACATGCTTGCTCTTGTTGATAATCAACCAAAAGTATTACAATTAAGAGAAATGTTAAAATATTATGTTGAACATCAGGTAGAAGTTTTAACAAGAAAAACTGTTTTTGAATTAGAAAAAGCAAAATCACGTGCTCACATTTTAGAGGGGCTTCTTATAGCATTAGATAACATTGACGAGGTAATTTCTACTATTAGAAGCTCGTACGATGATGCTGAACTACAATTAATGAACAAATACGAGTTGTCTTCTGATCAAGCAAAAGCAATTTTAGAAATGAGACTTAGAAGATTAAGTGGTTTGGAAAGAGAAAAATTAGAAGGTGAATTAAAAGAATTAGTAGATACAATAAATGATTTAGAATTCACATTAGCAAATGAATCAAGAAAATTTGAAATAATTATTGAACAGTTGTTAGATATAAAAGAAAGATTCGGAGATGAAAGAAGATCAGAAATTAGCTTGTCACTTGATCTTGATATCGAAGATGAAGACTTGATTCCTGTGGAAGATGTAATTATTACGATTACTTCTAGTGGTTATTGTAAACGAATGAATACAGAAATATATAAAACACAAAACCGCGGTGGTAAAGGAATGAAAGGTATTAAAACAAATGAAGACGATGTAGTTGAACATATCATAAACACATCAACTCATGATTTCATATTATTCTTTACTAACAAAGGTAGAGTATACAAAATGAAAGGATACAAAGTTCCTAACTCTGGTAGAACTTCAAAAGGATTACCAATTGTTAACTTACTTAATTTAGATGAGGGAGAAACACTAGCAGCTGTTGCAAAAATAACAGACTTCGATAGTGAAAACTATTTATTCTTCGCAACTAAAAAAGGTGTTGTAAAAAGAACTCCTGTATCTGACTTTAAAAACATAAGAACATCAGGTATAAAAGCAATTAATCTTAGAGAAGATGATGAGTTACTTGCTGTAAGATTAACTGATGGACAAAGAGATGTTATTATTGGTGCATCAAACGGTAAAGCAATTAGATTCCACGAAGCTGATGCTCGTTCAATGGGTAGAGTAGCAAGTGGAGTTAGAGGGATATTAATAAGTGATCCTGATGAAGTTATCGGATTTACAATTGTAACAGAAGAGAGAAATGAAATACTAGTTGTAACCGAAAATGGTTATGGTAAGCGTACAAAGGTTGAAGAATACCGCCAGCAAAAACGTGGAGGTAAAGGAGTTAAAACTCTTAATATAACTGAGAAAAATGGACAACTTACTAAACTTAGAAGTGTAATAGGAGAAGAGGATTTAATAATTACTACTACAAAAGGAATGATTATTAGATTACCGATCGAACAAATAGCTACTTCTAAACGTTCAACTCAAGGTGTTAGGTTAATTAAGCTTAACGAAGGGCACAAAGTTGCAACTATAGCAATTGTTCAAAAAACAGACGATGAGGATTTTATTGAAGAATTGTTAGACGAAAATGGGAATCCTATAGAAGTAGTTATAGAAGACCCAGGAATCGAAGAAATAACAGAAGAAACTACTGAATAATGAATAAAAAACACAGAACTTTATGCTCTGTGTTTTTATTTTAAAGTTAACTGTTATTAGATAATGGGCAAACTAAATTGACAAAGGAACTATATTTTGTTATTATCTAGACAACAAATCAATGATTAGATTAAGTAATACTACAATTTGCTTAGAGAGCTAGTGGATGGTGAAAACTAGAGAAATTAAAGTATGAAATCTACCTATGAGAGGGGTTAAAAGCCCACGGGTAACTTCGTTAAAAGTGTTCGAGATAGAGGAAACTCTAATTAAGGTGGTACCGCGATTATTAATCGCCCTTTGAACAGGGCGATTTTTTTATTATTCATAAAAGGAGGAAATATAATGTTAGATATTAAGAAGTTAAGAGAAGAAACAGAAAAGTACATAGAGCTTTTAGAAAGACGTGGAAGTGATTTTTCGTACATACATGATGTCTTAAAACAAGATGAGCGAAGAAGAGAAATCATCGTTCAAGTAGAAAAAGTAAAAGCACTTAGAAACCAAACAAGTAAGCTTATAGGGCAATATAAAAGAGAAGGAAAAGATGCTTCGGAGATTTTTAGTAAAGTTGAAAGCATTGGAGAAGATATAAAAGACTTAGAAGTTGAATTAAAAGAACTAGAAGAAAAAATAAGATATACTCTTTTAATTACTCCAAACATACCAAAAGAAGACGTTCCTGTAGGAAAAGATGAAGAAGATAATATTGAAATAAGAAAAGTTGGAACAATTCCAACATTTGACTTTGAACCAAAACCACATTGGGATCTTGGGACTGATTTGGATATTTTGGATTTTGACAGAGCATCTAAAATATCAGGAAGTAGATTTACAGTTTATAAAGGACTTGGAGCAAGATTAGAAAGATCTTTAATTAATTTTATGACAGATTTGCATGCACATGAGCATGGATATACTGAAATTATTCCTCCATATCTAGTAAATAAAGAGTCAATGATTGCAACTGGTCAATTTCCAAAATTTGAGGATGATGCCTTTAAAGTTATTGATGATAGAGAGTTGTATTTAAATCCAACTGCTGAGGTTCCAACTATTAACCTTCATAGAAATGAAACGTTGAGTGCCGAGGTTCTACCTATTAATTATACTGCTTTCACGACAGCGTTTAGACAAGAAGCAGGAAGTGCAGGTAGAGATACTAGAGGAATTATCAGACAACATCAGTTTAATAAAGTTGAATTAATTAAATTTACAAAACCTGAAAACTCTTATAAAGAATTAGAGAAGATGGTATTACATAGTGAGAAAGTGTTAAAGCTATTAAATCTCCCATATAGAACTGTTGTTTTATGTACAGGGGATTTAGGGTTCTCGATGAGAAAAACGTATGACATCGAAGTTTGGTTGCCTTCTTATAACACTTATAGAGAAATAGGAAGTATCTCAAATGCTGAAGATTATCAAGCAAGAAGAGCTAATATTAGATTTAAAAGATCTAAAGATGCAAAACCAGAATATGTACATACATTGAATGGATCTGGATTAGCTGTAGGGAGAACTGTTGTGGCTATATTAGAAAATTGCCAACAAAAAGATGGTTCTATAAAAATACCAGAAGTGTTAGTTCCTTATATGAGAACTGACGTTATAAAATAGGAGGATAACCATGATTGATATTAAAGAGCAAGTCGAGTTTAATTTTACAAAAGAAGACAAAAACATTGTTATAACTAATAATATGGATAACGTTCTAGTTAAAGAGTTAAATACTATTTTTGATAATAAAATAATTAGTGATTTTGATGAAGGTGTTAGAGTTATCCATACACTTGGAAAAATGAAAGCAGAAAAGATATATATAGTTAATTTTTCTCATCTTAAATGCAAATGTAAAAGAGAAAAAGTATTTAAAAGCATCGCAAACATTAAGGAAAATAGTGTTGTTTTAGTTGATACATTTCAAAATGATATTTATGAAACAATTATGCAAGAAATGGCAGAAAAGTTATTAACTGAGAACTACAAATTTACAAAACTTAAATCTAAGCCAAAAACAAAAGATAAAGATTTCTTCTTCTATGGAGAAACGAAAATATATGATGTTGTCAAAAAAGGCTTTGTTTATGGAGAAATGATAAACAAATGTAGAGACTTAGTAAATACTCCTTACAATTATCTTAACGCAACGGATTTAGCAAATTATGCTAAGAAATTAGAAAGATATGAAAACATTGAAGTAAGGATTTATGATAAAGCAGAAATTGAAGAAATGAATATGGGAGCATTCCTAGGAGTTAATAAAGGAAGTTTAGACGAACCTAAATTAATTAGTGTGAAATATAAAGGAAAAGCAAAATATGAAGATCCTGTAGCCTTAGTGGGTAAAGGAGTTATGTATGATACTGGTGGATATTCATTGAAAACACCTGTCTCAATGCCTGGAATGAAAGTTGACATGGCAGGAGCTGCAGCTGTAATATCAGCAATTGAAGCCATTGCTAAACTAAAATTAGAAGCAAATGTTATGGCAATTGTTGCAGCTACAGATAATAGAATTGGTGATGGAGCAATTGTGCCTGATGATGTTTTAACTTCTGCAAACGGACAAACAATTGAAATAATTTCTACAGATGCTGAAGGTAGGTTAACGTTAGCTGATGCGGTTTGGTTTGCACAAAAAGAAGGGGCAAAGAAAATTATTGATACAGCCACTTTAACAGGAGCAATGGTAGCAGCACTTGGGTTTCAAACAACTGGAGCTTTTACAAACAACAAAGAGTTTTTGAATAAATTTATAAGTGCTTCTGAGAAAACGAATGAACATGTTTGGCACATGCCAATAACTAAGGAATATCGAAAAGAATTAAAAAGCAAAGTAGCTGATATGACAAATAAAGGTGGAAGATATGGCGGAGCAAGTATAGCTGCAGCATTCATCGAAAAGTTCATAGATAAAGATACAAAATGGATTCACTTAGACATAGCAGGAACATCTGTAGACAAGAAAACAGGGGCTACAGGGGTTATGGTTAAGACATTTACAGAATTTTTTATGTAAAATAAAACACGATCAAATTTGATCGTGTTTTTTAGACTTAAATTCCAGGTCTAATGTTTCTTTCTTCTTTAAAACCTTTGTAACCATACACACCAGAAATTAGATATAAAATACCTACTATTTGATTAGAAAGAAGAGTTATTCCTCCATATATCGCTTGATATAAGTATACTTTATGTGCTGATTCCTCACTAAGAGTGCCTTTTATCAACTTAATAAACAATACAAGATTTAAAACAACAAATGGAGTAATTATAATCAAAACCACAACGAATACAATCTTTAATATATCAAACATAGTTATTAAATACTCGTAATCCTCAAAAGTCATCAAATCAGGATTATAACTAAACCAGTCTTCATATGAATTTACAACAATAGTAAACAAAGTAAGGAAAAACACATTAATTACCTCAAATACTAAACCAATAATTGTTATAATTTTGTAAGTCCTATCCATCTTATGAGGAACAAAATCACTCATAATCCGTTATCCTAATTTTACAGCAGTACCATATGCAATAATTTCAGCAGCACCGCCCATAACACTAGATGTTTGTAACCTAAATCCAAGAACAGCGTCTGCACCTAGTTCATCTGCTTCCTTTAATAAACGCTCTGTTGCAATCATTCTAGCTTCGTTCATCATATCAGTGTATGAATTAATCTCTCCACCAATTAAACTTTTAAAACCAGCTAAGATATCTTTACCAACATTTTTTGTTTGAACTGTTGATCCTTTTACATATCCTAAAACTTCTGAAATCTCTTTACCAGGGTATTTGTTTATAGTAAGCAATTCTTTTCTTGTAATCATAATATTCCTCCTATTTTTCAATTTTTACGTAATTCCTAAGTTGTTATTATAACCAAATTATAACATAAATAACCATTAATGCAATAAAAATTATTTTAAATTATTTTTATTCACCAAAAGGACAATGTAAAAAAAAGAAACTCTTAAAATGAGTTTCTTATAGGTTATCTTTAATTAGCTTTACTAAATTATTAAAATATATTTTATCGAACTTACCATAGTTATTTACTGTTGAAATTATCATTTCATCGTCATCATATCTAGGAATTAGATGAATGTGGAAATGAAAAACACTTTGCAAAGGTTGTTCATTGTTGCTAATGATGTTCAAACCAATAGGGTTGAATGCTTTTTTTAAAGCATTAGCAATAGTGGGGATAACTTCAAAAATTTCACTAGCTGTTTTTTTATCGAGCTCAAAAACATTTTTAACGTGTTTTTTTGGGATAATAAGGGTATGTCCTTTGGTACCTTGAGTAATATCCAAAAATGCTAAGACATTTTCGTCTTCATAAATTTTGTATGAAGGTATATCATCTGTTATAATTTTGCAAAAAATACAATCCATCAAATCACTCCTCATCAATTTCTTTAATAACTCTAAAAATATCTTCAATATTCTCTAACATAAAATCAGGATTTACTTCTTTTAAATGGTCTGGTCCTTTAAAACTCCACGATACACCAGCTGAGTAAATACCTGCATTTTGTCCAGAAAGGATATCTCCTTGGTTATCTCCAATCATAATGGCTTCTTTATGATTTGGAAAATGAGCTAAAGCTTTTAAAACAGGCTCTTTATCTGGTTTTGGTTTATCCACATGATCTAATGCTATAAACACCTTTATAATGTTTTCTAATCCGTAAAATGTAAAACTTGGCCAAGCAGCTTCTTTGAATTTCGAAGTCACAATCGCAAGATTATAACCTAGTTTATCAAGCTTAATAAGTGTTTCCTTAACATTAGGGTAAATTTCGAAATTACCGACTTCAATTACAACATAAAATTCTCTATATGATTTAATCATTTCATTTACAAGATTAATGTCATCTGTATATTCACCAAAGGTTTGTTGTAAAGTAGGACCTATAAAAGTTCCTATTTTTTCTTTGGATAGCACTAAATCAGGAAAGTGTCTTTTAAAAGTGGCTTTAAAACTAGCAATAATAACTTCGTTTGTGTCTATTAAAGTTCCATCTAAATCAAATAATATTGTATCAATCTTTTTCATAAAATCACCTGAGTCTATTTTATCATATATTATTAAGTTATATAATTTAATTGCAAATTTTAATATAAGTTGTAGAATATATAACGGTTAGGAGTGATAATATGTCAAAAATAATAGACGAATTAAAATTAAAAATCGAAAATAGGAACATAAAAATAGTATTTCCTGAATCAAGTGATTTAAGAATACTAGAAGCTGCTTCAAGGTTAGGAAAAGAAGGGTTAATTAAACCAATTCTTATAGGAAAAAAAGAAGAATTATCAAACGATTTTGATCTCTCAAGTTGTGAGATTATAGATCCCAATAATTATAAAGAATTTGACAAAATGGTTGAAAGCTTTGTTGCTAGAAGAAAAGGTAAAGCTACTAAAGAGCAAGCTCAAAAAATGTTGCTTGACGAAAACTATTTTGGAACAATGTTAGTATATATGAATTATGCAGACGGACTTGTAAGTGGGGCGATCCACTCTACTGGAGATACTGTTAGACCAGCATTACAAATAATTAAAACGAAACCAGGTGTTTCGAGAACTTTCGGTTATTTTTTAATGGTAAGAAACGAAGAGAAATATATATTTGGAGATTGTGCAATTAATCCAAATCCAGATGCAGAAAGTTTAGCCGAATTTGCAATTGAATCAGCTAAGGCTGCAGAAATGTTTGGGATTGTTCCAAAAGTTGCAATGTTATCATTTTCAACTAATGGATCAGCAGACACAGAAGAGTCACAAAAAATGCAATTAGCAACAAATTTAGCGATAGCAAAAGACTCTGGTTATCTAATAGATGGAGAAATGCAATTTGATGCTGCTTTTGTTCCAAGTGTCGGTGCAAAAAAATATAAAGGTAGCAAAGTTGCTGGAACAGCAAATACATTTATATTCCCAGATTTAAATTCTGGAAATATTGGATATAAAATAGCTCAAAGACTTGGTGGATTTGAAGCAATGGGGCCAATCCTTGCTGGACTGAACAAACCAGTTAATGACTTATCTAGAGGATGCGACTCTGAAGACGTTTATAACACTGCGATTATAACAGCATCACAAGCATTGATTTAAAAAAAGCTGGAAACAGCTTTTTTTTATTAATTTTATTCATATAACTTATGTTATAATTACTATTAGAGAGAAGGGTGATTAGATGAAGTGTACATTGATATATAACCCAGAAAGTGGTAAGAAAGACTTTGTTAATCATCTTGATTATGTAGTTTCAAGATTAGAGGAAGCAAATTATGAAGTCACAGTTCAAGCCACAAAAAAAGCCAAACACGCTACTTCTCTAGCGGCACAGGCTTGTAAAGAACAAGTAGATTTACTTGTTATTTCGGGTGGAGACGGTACACTACATGAGTGTATAAACGGAATTGGTAGATGCACATTTAGACCTAAAATAGGCTATATACCTTCAGGTACTGCATGTGATTTAGCCAGCACATTAAAAATACCTAAGAAAGTAAATGAGGCTGTAGATATTATATTAAATGGAGTCTCAACAAAAATGGATATAGCAAAAAGCAACAAGGGATACTTCATGTATGTAACTGCAATTGGAACTTATGTAGATATTTCATACGTTACTGATTCAAAACTGAAAAAGATTTTTGGTTACGTTGCTTATTTAATAACAGGTGTTAAAGAGTTCTTTACAATACCAATGATAAAAACAAAAATAATTCACGATAATGGCGAACTAAGAGGATATTTTTCGCTAATTATGGTTGTTAATTCTAAAAAAGTTGCAGGATTTAATATCGTCCATAAACCTGTATTAGATGACGGATTAGTAGATGTTGTTCTATATAGATACATACCATTATTTAACAATCTACTTTATTTTATATCTTTTGTACTAAGTCCTACGTTTTTACCAGGCGTTAGGAGATTTAGAACATCAAAAATCAAGATTTTAACAGAACATCACCACAAATGGAACACTGATGGTGAAGAAGCAAACGCAGGTAATCTACTTATTGAGGTTAAGAAACAAGCAATAGATATAATACTTCGACCTGAAATACAAAAGAAATATTTTAAGGAGCAGTGATTATGGAAAAAAGAAAAATTAGAGTCGGAAAAGATGTAAAGGAAGCATCTTTATTAGGTTTTGGTTGTATGAGATTCCCCATGAAAGATGGAGAAGTAGACATTTTAGAATCAAAAAGGATGATTGATTTTGCTGTTGAAAATGGTGTTAACTATATTGATACAGCATACCCTTATCACGGAGGTAAAAGTGAGCTAATCGTAAGAGACATAATTAAGGATTATGATCGTGATTCTTTCTTTTTAGCTGATAAATTACCTTTATGGGACTGTGAAACAATTGAAGATGTAGAAAGAATATTCCACGAACAATTAGAGAAATGTGGAGTTGAGTATTTTGATTTTTACTTGATACATGCTGTAAACAAAGATAGATATAAGCAAGTAATAAACCTAGGTGTTATTAGTAAATTAGAAGAATTTAAAAGACAAGGGAAATTGAGAAACATTGGGTTCAGTTTTCATGATGATTTAGAGTCATTTAAAAAATGGGCAGATTTATATGATTGGGACTTTTGTCAAATTCAATTAAACTATATGGACATAGAACATCAACAAGGTATTGAAGGATATAATATTTTAACAGAAAAAGGGATCCCTGTAATTATTATGGAACCTGTTAAAGGCGGAGGATTAGCAAAATTTAATCCTATTATAGAAGCTCAGCTTAAAGATGAAAGACCAAATGATTCAATAGCGTCTTGGGCATTTAGATGGGTTGGTTCTTTACCAAATGTAAAAGTAATATTAAGCGGTATGTCTACATTTGAACAAGTGGAAGATAATATCAAAACATTTAGTGATTTTGAACCATTAAGTGAAAAAGAGCAAAAGCTTATCACTAAAGTTAGAAATGACATATTAGAGCTATCTAAAGTGGAATGCACATCATGTAATTATTGTATGCCATGCCCTCACGGGGTTGATATACCAGGTAATTTCAGAATGTATAACGGGCACTCAATGTATAGTAATGATGGATATGTAAAATGGTCATACGGCAATATGATTAAAGCAAATAAAGCAGCTAGAAATTGTATAGATTGTGGAGAGTGTTTGCCAAAATGTCCACAATTTATTGAAATACCTACAAGACTTGCTGAATTTGAAGTTTACTTGAAAGATAATGGACTTACAGAATAATAATATAAAAGAGGTTGTGGTGGTTGAAGGCTATCATGACCTCGCTAAATTAAAAAGCATTTATCCCGATATTGATGTGGTTATAACAAATGGAAGTGAAATAAGTTTAAGCACTTTGAACGAACTGAAAAGTTTAAACAAGCAACGAGGATTAATCCTCTTTCTTGATCCTGACTATCAAGGAGAAAGAATTAGAAGATTAATCAATGATTATGTTGGAGAAACTAAACATGCATTTTTATCAAAAAAAGACTGTATAAGTTCCAATAAGAAAAAAGTAGGAATCGAGCACGCAAGCAGAGAAAAGATAATTCAAAAGATGAGAAACCATTATTCTAGTGATGTAAAAAACAACGAATATAGTGTAAAAGATATGGTTTATTATGGTTTGATGGGTGAAACAGATTCAAAAAGCAAAAGAAAAGAATTATGTGAAACACTCGGAATAGGACTGTGCAACAGTAAAACGCTAATAAAAAAACTAAATATGTTTCAAATTGAAAGAGATAAAATCGAAAAAATCCTCAAGAGGTGAAAATATGAAGAATATTGGGACGAAATCTCAAATAAACAAAGAAATGATAGCTAATGATTTTAGGACAAAAAAGAAATTTGGACAAAACTTCTTAGTTGATCAAAACATACTTAAAAAGATTGTGGATGCTTCTTCAATTACTGAAAATTCTTTAGTAATAGAAATTGGGCCAGGGATGGGAAGTTTAACTGAACATATAATGGCAAAAGCAAAGCATGTGCTTGCTTACGAGATTGATAACGATTTAATACCAATACTCAATAAAAACTTTAATGAGAGCAAATTTACGTTGATTAATGATGATTTCTTACATCGAAACATAGACGAAGATATAAAAACACTTAATTTAACATATGATAAGGTAGCAATAATTGCAAATCTACCATATTATATAACTACACCAATAATATTTAAGGTATTAGAAGAATCAGATATAGTATCAGAACTTCTCATTATGATGCAATTAGAAGTTGCTAGGAGAATTACATCAAAACCAAAAACAAAAGACTACAATGCATTAAGTGTTGTTATCCAATTTAAAACTGAAGCAGCGATTGCTTTAAAAGTTCCAAGAACTGTATTTATTCCAGCACCTAACGTTGATAGTGCAGTAGTAAAACTTAATGTAATAGTAGATCGGGAGATAGAACCTACAAATGAAAAAGAGTTTTATGGTCTAGTAAAAGCAGCTTTTAAACAAAGAAGAAAAACACTTGTAAATAATCTTCACGAGAAATACCACATAAAAAAATCTGAAATAGTTGAAATTCTTGAAGATGCAGGTTACAAGGGAGATATTAGAGCTGAACACTTAGAGGTTAGCGATTTTGTTACTTTATCAGATTTGTTTACTGCTTATATAAGCCGTTAATCCTTGTTTTAAAAAAGTATAGTATGATATAATGATATTGAGGTGAAGCCAATGGTAAAAGAAAAAGCATATGCAAAAATAAATTTATTTTTAAATGTAGTTAATAAACGCCTTGATGGCTATCATGACTTAGAAATGGTTATGGCTTCTTTAAAATTACACGATGTTCTTTCGTTTCAATTAACGGAAGAGAACGATATAGAATTAGAGATTAATACTGAAATAACTCCATCACCAAAACATAATATTGTATATAAAGTTGCTTCTTTCTTACAAGAGGAGTTTGCAATAAGTAAGGGAGTTAAGATTAAATTAGAAAAAAACATACCTTTATCTGCAGGTTTGGCTGGAGGAAGTGCTGACGCAGCCGCTACTTTTAGAGGTTTAAATAAACTATGGAATTTAAATTTGTCATTAAGTGATATGGCAAAATTAGGAGAAGGATTTGGGGCTGACATACCTTTTTGTATCTATAATAAATTATGTGTTGCCAAAGGAAAAGGCCACGAATTAGCTTTTATAAATCAAAAATTCAAAACTAACGTAGTATTGGTTAATCCCAATGTACCAATGAGTACAAAATTAGTATTTGATACTCTTACTGAAGAGGATCTTGTCTTTAAGAAGATATCTGACATGATTCTAGGGATTAGTGATAAAAATTATGACTTAGTTATAAGAGAACTTCACAACTCGTTAGAAAAAATATCTTTCGAGATTGAACCAAAAGTTAGAACAATAAAAAATCAAATGATTGACTGGGGATTAGACGGAGCACTTATGTGTGGATCAGGTGCAACTGTCTTTGGACTAGCAAGAAAGAAAAATAAACTTGTCGAATATTCGAAAACGGTACCGGACGAATATACAACTATAATCACGAAACTAAGGTAAATCTACCTACATAATTAATTTGTATTCTTATTTGAATATGGTATAATTAAGACAGTAAAATACTGAATGCGAGGTGGTAGAGTGAATATAACAGACGTTAGAGTTAAAAAGTTCAATGGGCAAAATAGATTAAAAGCTATTGCCGCTATTACTATAGACGAATGTTTTGTTGTTCATGAATTACGCATCATCGATGGAAAAGTGGGATTGTTCGTGGCTATGCCAAGCAGAAAAATGCCAAATGGAGAGTTTAAGGATGTTGCGCATCCAATAAACCAAGAAACTCGAAATCAAATCGAAACTGCAGTAATTGAAGCTTACAATAAACTTGAAGACGAAGAATAATAAAAAAATGCAACTTTTTTTGTAAAGTTGCATTTTATTTTTGATTTTTATTAGATATAATGTTACTGTATAAAAGGATTGAATAAATATATATTGGAGGTCTTTATAAATGGCAACTTTTAATGGACAAAAAGTTAAGTTATTTAGTTTAAGTGCAAACAGAAAATTAGCCGAGGAAATTTCGCAAGAATGTGGAATTCCACTAAGCAAAATTGATTTAAGTAGATTCGCTGATGGAGAAATCGGTGTGGACTTACAGGAGACAGTTAGGGGACATCACATATTTCTAGTGCAACCTACACATGAACCTGTAAATGAAAACATAATGGAGTTATTGATTACGGTTGATGCAATGAAAAGAGCTTCAGCAAAAACGATAAATCTTATTATGCCATATTATGGTTACTCAAGACAGGACAGAAAATCAAAATCTAGACAACCAATATCAGCTAAACTTGTTGCAAACCTAATTGAAGTAGCGGGAGCAACTAGGGTATTAGCTATGGATTTACACGCAGGCCAAATTCAAGGATTCTTCGATATCCCAATTGATAATTTTAGAGCGATGCCTATTATTGTAGATTACTTTAAGAAAAAGAATTTTAAAGATGAGTTAGTTATTGTGTCTCCTGATCACGGGGGAGCAGTAAGAGCAAGAAACCTTGGTGAAATAATGAATGCACCAATTGCAATCATTGATAAAAGAAGACCAAAACCAAATGTAGCTGAAGTTATGGGTATTGTTGGTGATGTAGATGGAAAGATAGCCATTATAATTGATGATATGATTGATACTGCAGGTACAATTACATCAGCAGCTCAAGCGATTTTAGATCGTGGAGCTAAAGAAGTATATGCAGCATGTACGCATCCTTTATTCTCACCCCCAGCTATTGATAGAATTGAGAATTCAGCATTAAAAGAAGTTGTTTGTATGAATACAATTCAATTACCAGAACATAAAAAATCATCTAAAATAGTACAACTTAGTGTTGCTAGCTTATTTGCTAGAGGACTTATCAACATTTTAAACGATAGACCACTAAGTAGTTTGTTTAAATATGATCATAATACGCACACTTATAAATAAAACAATCAAGAAATTGATTGTTTTTTATTTGTTGACAAAAATATATTTTTTGTTATGATAAGTCTATAATCAAAGAGTGGAGAAGTAATTCTTAAATCTATATTTAGCGATTCTGGGTCGGTGGAAGCCAGATTATAAGATAAGAATGAATAACACCATGAGAGACGGAAGAATTAAGTAGAACCGTACGTAAAACCTGCGTTAAAGGTAAGAGAGCTAGAGAAATCTAGAATTTAGGTGGTACCACGGAAATTATTCGTCCTTCAACATTTGTTTGAGGGCGTTTTTTTATTATAAGGAGGAAAATTATGAAAATATCAGTGAGAAAATTGTATGACAAATATCAAGAATTAGACGGTCAAAAAGTGACTGTATTTGGCTGGGTTAGAAACAATAGAGCTCAAAAAGAGTTTGGATTCATTAATTTAAATGACGGAACATTCTTTGAAACGATTCAAGTTGTTTATGAAAGTGAGTTTTTGCCAAATTTTAAAGAAACACAAAAATTTAGAGTTGGTAGTGCTGTAAGAGTTGAAGGAGTATTACTTGTAACTCCAAAAGCTAAACAACCTTTTGAAATAAAAGCTAGGGATGTTGAATTACTTGGTGACTCTGAAGAGGATTATCCAATTCAACCTAAAAGACACACTAGAGAGTTTTTAAGAGAAAACGCTCATTTAAGACCTAGAACAAACTTATTTAGTGCTGTTTTTAGAGTTAGAAGCATTTTAACTCATGCTATACATACTTTCTTCCAAGAAAGAGATTTTATCAATGTTGCTGCACCTATCATTACGTCTAGTGATGCAGAAGGAGCAGGAGAAGCATTTAAAATTACTACATTAGATCTTGATGATTTACCAAGAGAAGAAGATGGTAGTATTGATTATAAAAAAGACTTCTTTCAAAAGAAAACTAACTTAACTGTATCTGGACAACTAGAAGCAGAAGCATTTGCACTTGCATTCAGAGACGTTTATACATTTGGGCCAACTTTTAGAGCAGAAAATTCAAACACAACTACACATGCAAGTGAATTTTGGATGATTGAGCCTGAGATTGCTTTCGCAGACTTAAAAGATGATATGCAATTGGCTGAAGATATGGTTAAATTTATTATTAAATATGTTATTGATAAAGCACCAAGAGAAATGGAGTTTTTCAATAAGTTTGTACAAAAAGGGCTGTTAGATAAACTAAGTAATGTTATGACTAGAGACTTTATTAGAATTACTCATAAAGAAGCTGTTGAGGTATTGTTAAATGCCAATGCTAAGTTTGAAAACTTGCCTAGTTTTGGAAAAGATCTTGCAACTGAACATGAAAAATTCTTAGTTAATCACTTTGATGGTCCAGTTTTTGTTACAGACTGGCCTAAAGATATTAAAGCTTTCTATATGAGACTAAATGATGATGGAGAAACAGTGGCAGCAATGGATTTACTTGTTCCAGGTAGTGGAGAACTTATTGGAGGAAGCCAAAGAGAAGAAAGATTAGATTTCCTAGAAAAACGTATGGATGAAATGAATGTGCCAAAAGAGGATTTATGGTGGTATTTAGATTTACGTAAGTATGGTGGATGTAAACACGCTGGATTTGGATTAGGATTCGATAGAATGCTAATGTATTTGACTGGTGTTGAAAATATCAGAGACGTAATACCATTTCCTAGAACACCTAGAAACTGTGAGTTTTAGACAAAATAAAAACTACGATTATGAATCGTAGTTTTTTTTATAATGATTATTTTTTCATTGCTTCTGTTAAAGTTGATGCTAATCCAACGATTCCTTGTAAATCAGATGGAATAATTAGCTTAGTAGCTTGACCTTTAGATACTTCAATCATAGCTTTGTAAGCTTCTAATCTTAAGAATGCCTCGTCTGCTCCAGCTTTTTTGATTACTGCAATACCTTCAGCAGTTGCATTTTGTACTTCAATAATTGCTTGAGCTTTACCTTCAGCTTCTCTAATACGTACTTCTTTTTCAGCTTCGGCTCTAAGAATGCTTGATTCTTTTTCACCTTGTGCATTAAGAATTGCAGATTGTTTGTTACCTTCAGCTAATAAGATAGCTTGACGTTTTTCACGTTCTGCACGCATTTGTTTTTCCATTGCTTCACGGATATCTTTTGGTGGAATAATGTTTTTAACCTCAACACGATTAATTTTAATTCCCCATGGATCTGTTGCTTCATCTAAGATAACTCTCATTTTGTTGTTAATTAAGTCACGAGAAGTTAATGATTGATCTAATTCTAAATCCCCAATGATATTACGTAATGTTGTAGCAGTTAAGTTTTCAATTGCTCTTAACGGATATTCAACACCATAAGTAAATAACTTTGGATCTGTAACTTGATAAAATACTACTGTATCAATTTGCATTGTTACATTATCTTTTGTGATAACTGGTTGTGGTGGAAAATCTACTACTTGTTCTTTGATTGATACTTTCTTTTTGATTCTATCAAAGAATGGTACGATAAATTTTAACCCAACGTCTAGAGTTTGGTGATAAGCACCTAATCTCTCAACTACGTATCTGTTAGCTTGTTGTACAATTGTAAATGCTTGTGAAGCTATTACTAAAGCTAAAAATATAAATACTACTCCTAAAATAATTCCTATTGTCATAAAATGACCTCCCTAAAGTTTTTTTAAAACGGATATCTTACACTTTCATCAACTACATAAATACCAGACACTCTATCTCTAATTGCTTTTCTCGACTTGGAGAATGTTATTAGATATGCATCTATAGGCAATGTTAAAAGTCCAAAAAATCCTTTGTATATAAATTCCCTTGTAAATAATGAATACCACTTAATGTTCCCGTCTAACCTCAGCTTTGTAAACCTTCTACCAAAAGTGTTTCCTTTAAGTATTAGATTATAAATATAATTTATTATAGCGAAGTTAAGTAAGAAATACAGAGGAACATATATTAAATTATATGCAATAACTGTACCTACTACATCTTCAACGTTCTCATTGTGTTGTGTCATGTATTGATCAAATAATATCTCATGCTCTTCTTTGGTAATTGTTCCATCTACAGCTTGTTGATCAATCTCTTTTATTAACTCGTTTGATTTTTCTAGTTCTATGATATAAAGTCTTTCATGCTCTACGTAATTTGGAACACTTGATTGAACTAATGTCCTACCAAATAATATGAATGTTAAATAAATTAATCCAAAAACTAAGTTAGCATCTATCAAGAATGACAGAGACCTTTTAAAGAATTTTGCTCTCATTTATTCTAATTTATCAACTATTAGTTTTACACCTTCAATAGCCAAAACAACAACTTTTTCATCTAATTCGATTTCCTCTGTAGCGGAAGTAACGGCTAACCAAAATTTACCATCAATTTTAACTTCTCCTCTTTCGCCAACATTAATCATTTTAGTACAAACTGCAACTTTACCAATTAGTCTATCTGCATTGGTATTAATTACGTTCGTCTTTAAATAATTTCTTGCAATAGGTCTAACCGCAAGTAATAATCCACCTGTTACTACTAAGAATGCAATAAACTGTAAAGGAATTGCTTCTTTCTCAACGATTGCAATAACAAATGCGAATAATGCACCAACACTAAACCAAATACTTGTAAGATCCATAGTATTAATTTCAATTAGTGCTGCTACGATTACTACTACAAACCAAATAACTACCATATATTGTTCCATTAATTACACCTCCGGTTTATTCAGATCAATAATGAGTGCTGAATCCTCTCTGCTCCATTTAGTTTTATACTTAAATGAGCTGTTATCCCCTAAAGCAATATTTAGAAGATCTGATATTTCTTTCATGAATTTTTTGTTGCATACTCTTGCATAACTAGCTTTAACTGTTATTTTATGTCTTTTTTCCTCAGGTATTGCACCAAGTTCGAATTCTTCTTTTGTGATTGGTTTAACGGCAATTTTTTTACCATCTTCATCCAACCCAAGTAATACACCATAAGCGTGATCAAAATGTGAACTAGCCGCTTTATTAAGAGTAATATTAGATTCGTACAATGTTGCTACACCATCTTTTGGTTTCTTTGAAACCCACACAAATGACATAAATTCACCTCCATTTTTTACTTGTTATGTCATAATTATAACCGTTATTGCAAATAAATACAAGAATATTATTAAAAATTATTTTGTATTCCCTGAAGTTTAGTCTATAATGAATTGTCTTAGATAGGTGTGATAGTTAATGGATGAAAAAGTTGTAAAATTTGAAAGAGACATTATTAAAAAATATAGAAAAGAAATATGGAGTAAATTCATAAAAGGACTAAAAAAATATAACCTTGTTGAAGAAGGGGATAAAATTGCAATAGCAATGAGTGGGGGAAAAGATAGTTTGCTCCTTGCTAAGCTATTTCAAGAACTTAAAAAACACCCTTTAGTTAATTTTGAAATTGAGTTTATTTCAATGGATCCAGGATTTAGTAAAGAGAATTTAGACTTGCATTTTAAGAATGCAAGAAAGCTTGATGTTCCTGTAAATATAGATAAATCAGATATATTTGAAATTGTCCAAAAAATATCAAATGATTACCCTTGTTATATGTGTGCACGTATGCGCAGGGGGTTCCTATATAATATGGCAAGAGAAAAAGGATGTAATAAATTAGCATTAGGTCATCATTTTGATGATGTTATAGAAACAACTATGCTTAATGTACTATATGCAGGATCTTTTAAAACTATGCTTCCAAGAGTTAAATCTATGAACTTTGAAGGATTAGAGTTAATCAGACCTATGTATCTTATTAAAGAAGATGATATAATTAGATTGATGAAATCAAATGAAATCGAAACAATGGATTGTGGTTGTGAGATTACAGTTTGTAGAACTTCTAGTAAAAGATGGGAAGTAAAAGAACTTATTAAATCATTAAAAGAAAAATCACCGGATATAGATAAGAACATTTTCAGATCTGCTGAAAATGTAAATCTAGATGGTATATATAGATACATCAAAGATGGAAAAGAACATTTTGTTTACGAGGATGAATAGATAAAACTTAGTATGAGAAACATATTTAAAACCGTGTGATTTATATATGAGGTGATATTATGGATTGTGAACAACTAAAACAATTAGATATTAAATTTTGTGAAGACTGTAAAGAAGGCGGAGCTAATGCATGGATATCTTATTTCCATGACGATGCAATAATGGTTACCAATGGTGACAATCCAAACATAATTGGTAAGGAAAATATATTTCATGCTGTAGATAAGTTGTTTAGTCTAGAGGAGTTAATATTTACTTGGGAACCTACTTTTTGTGAGTTGTCAGACGATCAAACTATGGGAGTTACTATGGGTAATTACATCAGAAAATATAAAATAAGTGATTCATTCATAGAAGAAAAAGGAAAGTACACAACAGTTTGGAAATATAAAAACGGTGAGTGGCTTATTAGTATGGATATTGGAAATTAAAAAAGTAGACAATTGTCTACTTTTTATTTTCCTAAACAGAATTTTGAGAATAATTCATCGATTAAACTTGTAGATGAAGTATCACCAATTATTTCACCAAGAATATACCATGCTTCCTTTAAATCCATTTCAACCATATCAATAGGCAATTCATCACCTATTGCTTTAATACTATCATTTAAAGAACTGATGGTTTCTCTTAATTTGGCTATATGTCTTGAATTGGAAACATATGTTTGATCTTTAAGATTAACTTCACCACTTAAAAATAATTTTCTAATAATATTTTCTAAATCTTCAATACCAGTTTGATTTAAAGCGCTAACCTCAACGCTATTTGTAAACTTATGAGTTAGAGCCTTAGAGAGATCTACCTTATTTATAATAATTATACGTTGCTTGTCTTCGGTCAATTTCAGTAAGCTTTTATCCTCTTCAGTAAGCTCTTTTGTATTATCTAGAACAAATAAAATTAGTTCAGCTTCTTTAATAACCTCTTTAGCTTTAGAAATTCCGATTATTTCTACGACATCTAAAGAATCTCTTATTCCTGCTGTGTCTATAAGGTTAAGAATGATTCCTCCAATATTAATTTGACCTTCTACAATGTCCCTAGTTGTACCTTGGATTTCGGTTACAATAGCTTTATCTTCTCTAAGTAATGCGTTTAGCAAGCTTGACTTACCTACGTTTGGTCTTCCAATAATAGCTGTCTTAACTCCATCTTTAATGATTCTACCATAACTAGCTTTTTCAAGAATGTTATTAATCCTTACTTGAAGCTTTTCAATTTCCGGTTTTACAATGTTGTTTGATAGCTCAATTACATCATCGTATTCTGGATAGTCAATATTTACCTCAATATGAGCGATAATTGCCAATAATTGCTCTCGCAAATTAGTAATTAATTTGTATATAACTCCATCTAACCCTTTATTTGCTAAGGAAAGACTTAATTCTGATTTTGCTTCAATAACATCCATAACTGCCTCTGCTTGAGTAAGATCAATTCTACCATTAAGAAAAGCTCTTTCAGTAAACTCTCCTGGGTTTGCAGCTCTAGCTCCTAAAGATAAAATAATTTCTAATATTTTATTAGCAACAAAAACGCCACCATGACAGTTGATTTCAACAATATC
>Ga0102812_10000396_pt1 | contig 32131 bp, 25 predicted proteins | sample ColrivemetaGS713_FD_79334 | JGI IMG/M metagenome (GOLD analysis project Ga0102812, IMG submission 79334) | Estuarine microbial communities from the Columbia River estuary - Flood tide ETM metaG S.713 | ecosystem: Environmental > Aquatic > Marine > Intertidal zone > Estuary | place: USA...
AAATACAAGCAAAGCCACGGCAATTCTACTTAAAACACGATCCATTTTATTATTATCATTCATTCAATCAAAAGCCTTATGTCAAATTATTCTTTTCAAATATGCCGTCCTTTTCAACCGGACAAAAATCAATGCATCTTGCACAACTTAAACAATTTCCCTTATTAGGTTCAAAATCTTGCCTGTATTTAAATTTTGCTAAAGATGCAAGTGTTAGCCCGATGATCAATCCAATAAAAGCACCCAGCAATGTGCTGCCTGTACTAAAATCTCCAAGCAAATCCTTCGCTTCCTCATATATTTCAGCAGCCGGTTTACCACTGGATCGGAATGATTCCACATTCAGAGTCAATTCTCTTTCAGGATTATCTTCCGCTTCAGATAGTTGGTTAGCCATAGAAACCTTTGGATTTACCATCGCCAGCTCGTCACTGATCTGATACCCGGTCCAGGCACCTACTGTAATAAGTACAGGAATGATCACAGCCAGGGAAAGGAATCGTCTTACCATAAGCTTTCTGTCCAATTTATAATTTTCGGATACAGGCTTTTCAATCGCGCCATATGGACATGAATGTTCACATAGGCGACATTCTATACAAGAGCTGGGCGTAATCGTCAAATGGTTTTTTGAGAAACGACTTACCCAGTTTAAAAGGACCCCGTATGGGCATAAAAACCGGCAATAGGGCCTTGCAATAAATACTCCCATGAGCAATAATAGTCCACCGATAACAAACATTAAAAAAGTACCATCCAGTCTGTAAATTCCAATGAATGGATCATAACGACAAATTACAAAATCAGAAGCTGTAGCTGAATATAAAACGGCCAGTCCAAGATAGACAAAGGGTAAAATACCAAGTGTTTTCTGTAACCAGGGTTTGATTTCCATCGGTCTGATAGCCACCAGGTCCTGTATCGCTCCTAAAGGGCAAACCCCAGCACAAAAAGTACGGCCAAAAAACAAAGTAAAAATAAGAGGCAGAATAAAAAACAAAATGGCTGAAACCGGAATTACATATCCAGGATTAAACAGCGCCAGCGTAACGTTTTGGACGGAGCCAACACTACAGATGCAACCCTCTCTGAAAAAACCGAAATACAATATTGAAAATACAGACATATACAATACGCCCCTCCTGGATCTTTTTTTGATCACCAACCACGAAACCACCGTCAAACTAGCGAACAAAACAAAAATGTCAACCCACTCCCAGGTATTTGAACGCGGCTCTGCTTGTTGTACGGCAGGTTGTGTATGACCATTTTCAAATTCAGGTTTCGGAAATCGCTGAGCTTCCAGTGTAAGACCCTGAATAGTCAGAAAAAACATCAATAATATGTACACCAGGCTTTTTTTCATCAATCTGTTTTCATTATACCATTGAATAAATAAGGATCCGTTACAGGAACCCGGCTAAAGGCATCAACGGGACATGCTCGGGCGATAGAACATTCATTGCAATTAACACATAGTTCATGATTCACCTGCAACTGCATTGAACCGTTGCCAAAAGAACCGCATCCCTTTACACATTTCCCACAACCAATACAAAGTTCCGATTCAATATGATATTCAAAATAAGGTTTCTCTATGTATTTTCTTTCGATTGCAGCTGTTGGACATAATTGATTTTCGGCAGCAGTGGTCAGGTTTTTTGCTCCGGGTCTGAAATAGCCCCCACACAGATCACAATATCCGCACATATCAAAAACATGCATACATTTTACAGCGGAAGGCGACACAACGCAGCTGGTGGCACATTGTCCGCATTGAACACATTTTGATGCATCCAGTTGCCAGGTCATTTCTACTGAAGTTGAATTACTCAACAAAGTACCGCCCAAGCCGCCTAAACCAACAAGCATTGAAAGCCTAACCCCCTTATTGAGAAAAGATCTCCTGTCAACTTTGGTATTTTTTGAAGACTTAGCCATTGTTCAATTCTGCTCTTTTATTCATTCTGTATTTTGATGCATCATCGATCTGGCAATAACTGTTTTTTCTGCAATTCTGACAAACAAAATCAAAATCACAGACTTTAGCACTTCCATCCGGTTTCCTCATCGCAAGATATGCACCAACACCTGTCAGAGAGGTAAATATGCTACCCTGAATCACTGCTCTGAAAAATTTTCGCCTATCCATGTTTATACTATTCTTTAAATTAATACTCAATTACTAACTACTCAATCAAATGAAACGAATTTTCTAACTTCATTTTTCCCCGGAACGATCATAAAAATATCATCATTTGAATTAACGGCGAGGTCAATTCCAACTTCCTTCTCATCGAAGTCTTCAGGTCCGGCAACAGCGCATTTAACATTTCCATCCGGGCCAATAACCTTTACCCGTACCAGGCCTTTTTCACTTGTAATAAAATCACCATTGGACAACATGGCAAAATGTGAAGGATTACAACAACCGCTAAAACCATCGAGATCCATAGAGGTTTTATGCCAGCTTGATATCATCTCGCCTGACTCATCATATGCCTCAAATGCATGCATTCCAGGATTTACAGCCCATAACTGACCTTCTCGCCCGATTGCCACATCAAAATAGCCGCTTGGAATTAAAAAACCAAGTCTTTTTGTCAATTTATCTTTCGCACCTAATTCAGCCAGCAACTTGCCGTCCTTGTCGTATTTAAGCACCAGTTTCTTTCCTGCATCTGCAACATATATCGATTCTTCATCGATGGCAATGCTTGTTATGATACTTTTTGGTGCAAAAGCCTCCCAACTTCCAAGCAGCTTCCCTTGCTGAGACCAGATCTCTACATGATCTGAAATTCCAAGGTAAATTTTTCCATCAGTTGAGACAGCTATGCTTCTGGCAGGCTTAGTCAGATCAAATTGATTTACCAGTTCCAAATTTTTATTATAAATCTGAACTTTCCCAGAACCTGTCAGGTACAATTGATCATCCTGATCGATAGCTATAGCAACCAATTTTTTAATATCCGGTACAAATACCTCAGCTTCCTGGTAACAAAATTGAGATTCATCTATATGTTTAAAATCCTTCAAACTGTACTCATATGGATTGGTGGGTGCTTTTTGATTTTGATACATATCATTAACCATTAACCCAATGACAAGTATCAGTATAAAAATACTTAGAGCTATTGTTATTTTTTGTTTCATGATCAATTTATTTTTTTTTGATTAGGAACTCAGGCCCGAATATTCAGGCAAACCATTTTTTTCGAATCCCGCATCAATAATCTACCGTCAGCAATAGCAAATGGCCCCCAGGCATCATGACCTTCTATGACCCGAAAACTATCTTCAAGTTTAAAACCATTATCATTTACAGTTGCTATATGCAAAGTTCCATCGTCAGAAAGAATATAAAACTTACCATCCGCATAAATATAAGGTCCAAGACCAAATCTATTGGTTTTTCCACTCGTCCAAAGCGGTTTATTCAGGTCATTTACAGAATAACAAGCCATTTGATTCCGAAGAGAGCCGGCATCCTTCGGTAATATTCCATATACTCTGTCCCCGATCAAAACCGGTGTTTGTTGTTCTGATGCCAAACCGTCTTTGGGTTTATAAGCATTTAGAACTTTTACCTTATAATTGTTTTTATCTATCTTTACCCGAGCGCTCCCTGCTCCATATCCAGCTGTCAAAAGGACTTCATCATTTTTCAATACAAGGGGTGAAGGAGCAATAACAGAGGGATCAAAAGCATTTGTTTTCCACAACAATTTACCTGTATCTGATTTATCAGCAGAAACCCCTACTACGCCGCCTATAGCAGGGTATACATAGGTTTTTTTGTTCCCAAGTGTCATTGGCATAACAGACGAATGTGACATTTGCAAGCTATCCGGATTGGGGGTTTCCCATAAAATTTCTCCACTTTCACAATCCACTCCGATTAAAATGGCCTTGCCTCCTGTAGCCAGAATCGCCACACCGTTATCGATCAAAGGGCATTGTCCGGTGTACCAGAATGGTATTTGCACATCATAATTTGAAACCAAATCGAGCGTCCATTTCAAATCACCATTTTGAGGATCCACACACATAACGTGGCCAAGCGGGCCAATGGTAAGCAGAAAATTTCCTGAAATGACCGGAATGGTGCGAGACATTCCGTGATTCCTTTTAATGTGAACATCATAACTCCTTCTCCACAATTCATTCCCTGTCAATAAGGAGAAACACCTGAGTGCATCTTTCTTTTCTTTTTCCAAATAGTCCAGCAAATAAACTTTTCCATTTTGAATGACCGGAGCAGCGTGGCCTTCTCCCAGCGCTACTTCCCATACTATTTTAGGCCCTGCAGAACCAAATGATTTGATCAGCGGAATATTGTCACTTACAATATTATCAAAATGACTTCCCCTGAACCTCAGCCATTCGCCCTTCATCGTTGAGATCTCTTCTTCAAACAATTTAAACTCTGCACCTATATCAACCTTTTCAATTGTCGAAAGATCATTTGCAGGAATGCTATCCAAACCTGGCAAGCTAACAGATAGATCCGTTGTGGGATTATAGCTGAACCAATAAGCAAAAACCACAATTAGAATTGCAATTGGGAAAAACATATAATATTTATCTATGAACGATTTCAACAGATCCAAATATGATTTATTTAGTTAATTTTCCTTGATGTTAAATGACATCAGGGCATTCCCATGTCGAATATAAAGCTGACCGTTTTTAATGACAGGATGTGACCAGTGGGTTCCTTTACCATAAGGAATTGTAAAACTGCTGCTCACTTCAAATTTTTCCGGATTAACTGGTACCAAAGCAAGATTTCCATTTTTCTCGTCGTAACAATACAAATGATCATCTGCATGTATGATCGCACCTTTGTTTTCCCAATTTTCAGAATACATCATTTTACCGTCCTCCCACCTTAAGCAGGTCCAGTTGCCATTTCGGTTATTTAACCAATTGGAACCATAAATGTACCCATCGATCAGAACCACGCCACCATGATGTACATCAAGTTCAGAGTCCACCCATTTCAAGCTAATGCTTCTGTTGTCATCTCCAAGTTTAACTAAAACGCTCTGGTGGTCGTATCCACTGGTCAGAAAGAATTCTCCATCGTGATAAAGGGGTGTATTTGTCTGGTTATTCGCTTTCATCATGCCTCCTGCATATGCACCAAAATCGAAATTCCATAATATTTCTCCAGAGTTTGCCAATACCCCAATGAAGTAATTTTGAGTTAAGGTTGCTATGATCTTTTCACCATTTCTTTCAATCAATAAAGGAGAAGTATAAGATGGTTCATTTTCAAGGGATTTGGTTTGCCAAATGGTTTCACCAGTGAGTTTATCAAGCGCCACCATTGTTGTTTTATCTCCTCCGGGGGTATAAATAACTACACCATCCACTATTAAAATTGACTCTGCAATGCCCCATCTTCCGTAATTACCTCCAAATATTTCACTTGCCTTTACTTGCCAAATTATGGTGCCATCAAGCGTATTCAGGCAGCTAACATCCCCTAGTCCACTTGAAACATACAATCTGTTGTCTTCAATTGTAGGTGTACTTCTGCTTTCGTCAAATGAGTTGTCCCATTTCCTGCCATAAGGGCTTTTCCAAAGAAAATTCCCATCCAGATCATAACAAATGACAACATCATTATCCCCATCAATACCCGTTGTAAAGAGTTGCTTATCTGTAACCGCGATTGATGAATATCCGCTTGGAAGATCCTCTTTAAACCAATTCATAACCGGCCCATTTTCAGGCCACTTATTCAGTAAATTATTTTCTTCGGGATAGCTCCCTGTTCTACCGATGCCCCTCCATTCAGAGCTTAGTTTTTTTTTACCAATTTTATAGACCATTAACGAATTACCGTGTCGGACAAACAGTTTATCTTTATCAATTACAAGATGCGCCCAATGTTGCGCATTGCCGAATGGCACTTTGAATTTGCTGATGATGTTAAACGTGTCAGCCTGAGGTTCTACCATTGCAACTTCTCCTGACTGGCTATACCAAAAAAGCATGCCTTCAGAAGTGATGATATTTCCTTTTTTTAGTTCTTTTGATGTATGTAATACCTGCCCGGTGTACCAATCCAAAGCATACCAATTTTTATTAAAATCCCCTGAACCATAAATTCTTTCATTTAAAAGTACAACGCCTCCAAGTTTATTATCAAGATTTTCATCCCGCCATAATTCCATAACCTCATTCCCGTTTTCTGAGATCTTTAGCATAACACTTCCTTTACCATAGCCACTGACGCAATACAATAAGCCATTTTCATATAGGGGTGTATTTGCATGAACTGACCATCGGTTGGGCTGATCAACACTCCAAAGCAAGGTGCCGGTCAGGCCATCAATCCCTAAAACACTCTTTTCAGTATGAGTTACAACGATCTTCCTTCCATTGTGAACGATCAAAGCAGGAGAGCAATAGGCAGAAATTTCACCTTTCCCAGCAGAGCTCCATACCATTTCTCCGGTATGACGATTTAGTCCAAGCACATTGTTCACGGTTCCACCCGGTGTGCAAACAACGATATCATCATAGACCAAAAGGTTTTCGGTGATCCCCCATTTCAAATTAATACCCTTATACTCATTCAAAATATCAACCTGCCATAGTACTGAGCCGTTTATAGCGTCCATACAACTAACAATACCAAATCCGCTCATAATATATAGCTTACCATCCACAATGCATGGACTGGTGCGAACACCTTCATAACTATCATACCACTCTTTACCGTAAGGCGTTTTCCATTTCAATGCTCCACTCAAGTCAAAAGCAAGGACGAATCCCATTTCACCTTCTGTACCTGAAATATACACCATTGAATTAGATACGGCAGCTGAACCATGTCCATCGCCTAACTCATCATAATGCCACAACAACTCCGGCCCTTCTTCCGGCCATGCAGTCAACAAGCCTTCACTTGCATATACGCCATCCCGGTTTATCCCACGCCATTGAGAAACATCCTGACCAATTGAAACAAAGCCAAGCAAGACAAAAAAGAGAACTGAAAATTTCTTCATAAGGAAAATATTAATTTTATGGATTAAAGCATAAAAATAGCAATATTACACTTGCCATAATAACATAGACTTTAATTTAGAAAGGCTTTATACATTTAAGCATTTTATATTTATTTAGACTTAAAACAAGTTGTGGTGATTCAATTCATTCCCAGCGGAGGAATTAGCAAAAAACAGGAGATCAAAACCATTTTTTCCCTATTCATGGAAAAGACATCATGCTAAAATCCACCAAGTTTATTGACAGTATTGCCAGCTAAACAGCTGATAAAACAGCCTGAAAATAAAAGAAAAAATCACTTAAAGTTTCTCAGTATTTAAGCTTACCACATCCTGACCAGAAGAATAGATATACACAGAAGACTGTAATTCATTGACTTGGAATTAATTCTTTTTTATATCATTGCATTTTAAATTCAAATTCATCAATAATTAATTAAATCTTTAGAAATGAAAATAAAAAATATTGTTGCGATTCTAGTATTGATCTTTTCCTATAATTTGAGCTCAGCTCAACAAAATTTGGACATTTATTTAAGCAAAACGGTCGAAGGAACTTATGAGGAGGTTTGCACAAAAGTTGAGGATGTTCTTAAAAAGCAGGGATTTGGTGTGATTACGGAAATAGACATGGATCTTAAACTCAAAGAAAAGCTGGAAAATGTAGATATGAAAGGATATAAAATATTAGGAGTCTGCAATCCTGCATATGCTTATGAAACATTAAAAATTGAAGAGAACATTGGTGTGTTTTTACCATGCAAAGCCATCATACGTGACCTTGGAGACAATAAAGCAGAAGTGGTCATGGTTAATCCATCAACATTAATGGGTATGCTGGGGAAAGCAGAATTGACAAAAATTGCAAATGAAGTAACAGATAAATTTAAGGAAGCCCTTAAACAACTATAATCAGGAATATAAGAAATGAGTTACGGGGAAGCAATTATTCGTCTTCCCCTCCATTTCCATTCATTTCTCCGCCCCTGCCACCTTTCCTGTCAGATTCTTGTTTATAATTATTAATCTTATAGCTTAAACTAAGTGAAATTATCGGGCCATTAGTAGATCTCGTACGGTAATAATAGAAATCATCATTACTGGCGATGCTTACATGCTTATGGGTTGAGAATATATCTCTGACTTGCAATACGGTTGAAAATTTACCATCCAGAAAATCCATTCTAAGCGCTGTACTCAGTTCGTAATAGGCCAGGTTTTTGCCTTGCGAAGTTACTGAAGGTCCATTGTATTGACCATTCAATTGAAATCGTAGATTTTTGCTTACCCGGAATGTATTATCCAATCGGCTGCTCCAGTTAAATGAACTATAAGCGAAGGATACACCTGCTCTTTCTCCCTTGATCCGGTAATCAAAAACATTCCCCATCAATGTCAGATCCCACCATGGCAAAAAATTGGTATTGAACATGGTTTCTATCCCAAGGGAATAATCCGTCCCAACATTTTCAAATGTTGTCAGCAAAATTCCCTCATCATAAACTGAGTAGAATCTTTCAATTTTATTGTATTGGATCCTGTAATAACTCTCTATAGATAATCTGGTTTTTTGCCATTGTTTTATATAGCCCAACTCAAATCCATCTATATATTCAGGCAAAAGATCCGGATTACCCCTTCTTACATTAAACATGTCAGACCAGGTTACAAATGGTTCAAGAAAATAGGACCTTGGTCTGTCAATTCTTCTGGAATAACTAACCATAAATTGATTTTCCTTCGGCAATTCATATGAAAAATGGAGGGTAGGGAAATAATCCCATCTATCCAGCAGGAATTTTTTATTCTCTGCATTTGCAAATGTTTTCCGGTAAGTATATTCTGTCCGGAGTCCGATTTGATATCCAAACTGTGATAATTGACCTCTATACAAACCGTATCCAGCAAAAATATGCCTGTCATACTGAATATCATTTCCAAATGCTTCCTGCTTAATGAAGCCTGCATCATCCAGATCGTACCTGTAAAAATTTGTAACATCAATGCTTCTGCCCGACCTCAATTGAGTTCCGGCTTCAAACATATCTTTCCCATTCAATGGCAGTGAATAATCCAATTTTAGGTCCACCCTGCTTGAAGGGCCATCCTCTGTGGTTCTGGTGCCATCATTGATTTTCATGGCTTGGTCCAATAGAAAATTTTCAGAATACTCTTTTCCATCCCTGAAGCTATAATTAGCCTGTACATTTAATTGATGTTTATCCTTAAGAAATTTATGTACATAATTTCCAGTCAAGCTGTGATAAAACCCACCCCTTGAACTCTCATTCAGATTAATTTCATTCAATTGAAAATCATCAATTTCCCGGCTTGTCATATAATCTTGCTCAGAATTATTTATGTGGCTTGATTTGCCCGGACTATATTCCACGGAAATATTATTCCTTAAATTGACATCCCAGTTAAAACCCATTTTTATTTCACTTCTATTGCGGATCCTTTCGTAAGTTCCATTTGAAATCACGACGGTAGTCGTATCTTCCTTGATCGTTCGACGCTCACTGAAATAAGCACCTTTTCTTGGTCCCGCCCCATGCTGGGCACTGATGTAAAAATTGGTTTTCCCTGTGTTGTAGTTCAATAAAATGTCGCCGCGATACATCCCAAAAGAATTTGCGCTGACATTCAGGATGCCTTGCAGCCCCAAACTCTTATTTTTCTTCGTAATAATATTTATGATGCCCCCGGTTCCGTCCGGTTCATATTTTGCAGACGGATTGGTAATGATCTCGATATTCTGGATCGTTGAGGCGGGGATCTGGCTTAAAACATCACTAGCCTCCAGGATGGTCGGTCGGCCATCAATTAGAACAGTAATGCCTCCGCTACCTCTCAGGGTTACATTTCCTTCAATATCTACCCGAACGGAAGGAATATTCTCCAATATTTCAACGGCCGACATGGAGGCAGAAGTCAATTGTTGATTTACCGCAATCACTTTTTTATCAATCTGATAATCTATATTATGATGCTGTGCCACAATTTCAACTTCTTTCAGCAACTCTGCATCCTTTTCAAGAAAAACAGTACCAAGGTCCACTTCTGAATTTTTAGTATTTAATTGAATATCATCGATCCGATATTCTTTATAAGCGATAAAACTGATGATCACATAATAATTTCCAAAATCAAGATTCTTGATTTCAAATTTACCATTTGGAGCTGAGATCGTACCGGTTAATACCTGGGCTTCAGCTTGAGAATATACAACAATCGTTGCGTACTCAATAGGCGAATTTGAATCGCTATCTAAAACTACTCCATGAATACCAGCACCTGAAAGTGAATCTGGTTCAAACCCGTAGCTTTCTGCCATAGCAAGTACATTGAGGAAACAAACAATCAGGACGATCAGAATGTAATGAATTTTCATATGGTATAATTAAGGAAAATTGAGTCCGTGGTTAAAATATTCTGCAAAAATACAAGATTTTATCATCAATACATAAAATATAATTGGCACCAAACCAAATTGCATTTTTAATTTAACAATAAAAGGCATAATAAATTCTAAAAACACTTTAAAAATGGTTGATTCGCAGAATATTGCTTTTTGTTTTCACAAAACAATTAAAAATCTGTATTTTGAATTCTAATTAATCAGATTGATCAACATATGGAACTTGATATTTTAAAGTGCATTTTTGAAAAATTTCAACATGTTTCTAATTTTTCAGCCGGGATTGAAATAAAATCTGGACACATCAATGATACTTATTTGATCAAAACCGATAATAAACCGTCTTACATTCTGCAAAGGATCAATCATCTGGTCTTTAAAGATGTTCCCGCATTAATAGCAAACAAGGTGCTGCTAAGCAAGCATCTTGAGGCTAAATCAAATAAAAAAACAAAAGCAGGGTCTGAATACCAATTCCTACAACTTGTTCAGAATAAAAATGGCAAATACTACCATTTGGATGAATCCAACAATTATTGGAATTTGATGATCTACATTGAAAACAGCCAGACTTTTGATATTGTACCCAACGCAGAAGTAGCCTACGAGGCCGGTAAACTATTTGGTGATTTTCTTAGTTTAACTGCTGACTTAAAAGCTTCAAAACTTAATGTTGTTATTCCTGGTTTTCATGATATGAACCATCGCTTTGAGCAATTTGACATGGCCTTTCAAAAAGCAACAACTGAGAGACGTTTAAAGGCAAAAGAACTGACAGATAAAGTTCTCTTTCGGAAAGATGAAATGCTCATTTTACAACAATTAAAAAGCACCGGCAAAATTAGCAACCGAGTTACCCATAATGACACCAAAATCTCAAATGCTTTGTTTTCTATGGACAATAAGGCCATTTGCGTGATTGATACAGATACCGTGATGCCTGGAATTCTGCATTATGATTTTGGGGATGCCATCCGGACGATATGTAATACAGCTGCCGAAGATGAAGCAGACCTGAATAAAGTTAATTTCAATTTTGAATATTATGAAGCCTACAAAAAAGGATTTTTAGAGCATTTTTCTAATTCCATGACTCAAACAGAGATCAAGTACTTGCCTTTATCAGTCAAAACGATGATCTTCATAATTGCCCTTCGTTTTCTCACGGACTATTTGAATGATGACATTTACTTCAAAACAGAATATAAGCACCATAATCTTGTTCGGGCAAAAAACCAATTCCATTTAATTGAAAGTTTTGAAAGGCAAAATTAAATCTAATACCATTAAAATTTCTTGTAAAAAAATAAATATTATTGGCTAAATTAGTCTCAATTCATCCCTTATTTTTCAATTTTTGTATCAAAAAAAAACAGAAAATGAAGCCAGGCATGAATTGAATTGTTTTCAATTTATTGAACTTCCAGGTTTAATGTAAATTTTTCAGTTAATTTAGAGCAGACAAAACACAAACTGAAAAACTAATTTTACATGAAGCTATTACTCATTTACAACAATTTTGCCGGTAATGGAAGTGCCACACATAAGTTAAAAGAGGTCCAAAACACTTTGATAAAGGCTGGAATAACATATGACCTTGAAATTCCGGCATACCAGGGAAACGGTGCTGAAATAGTTGAAAAATGCAAGCTGGAGGAATATGATGGTATTATTGCTGCAGGAGGAGACGGCACGCTGTATGAAGTTGTAAATGGTTTATTCAACAATCCATCCCCTAATAAAATCCCAATAGGAATCTTGCCTATAGGCACAGGAAATGCATTTTCAAGAGACATGGATCTTCACGTGGATGACTGGAAAAAATCCATCGATATTATTGCCAGCAAAAAAACCAAATCGATAGATCTGGGGAAATTTATAACACAAGGCAAGACCTATTACTTCCTGAATATTATCGGGCTGGGTTTTGTTGCTGATGTAGGCGCAACTGCTCATAAATTGAAATTTTTTGGGAATTTCTCTTATACACTTGGGGTTATTTACCAGACCTTATTTCTCAAACCAACGCCCATGGTTATTGAAGCAGACGGTAAAAAAATCGAAATAAAATCATTATTTGTAGAAGTTTCCAACTCAAAATATACAGCCAACTTTTTGATGGCCCCAAATGCAAAATTGGATGATGGCAAATTTGACATTACAATTGCCAAACCAATGGGACGGATAAAATTACTAATGAGTTTTCCCAAAATATTAACAGGTGAACATATTCACATGGAAGAAGTGATGCATTTTACAGCCAGTAATATCAATATTACTGCAGCCATTGATAAAATCCTGACTCCGGATGGAGAATTAATGGGCTCAACTCCGGTTGAAATCAGTTGTCTGCAGGAAAAAGTAGAGATTTTCTGGCCTAATTGACCCTTTAATGTCTGAGCAAATATTTTATATTTTGTTGTACGTATGGATTGGAATTGCATTCTTATTATTCCCCTTATTATTGAATATGGTTGTCCCATACGGGAGGCACAGCAATAAAAACTGGGGGCCGATGATCAACAACAAATTTGGTTGGATCATAATGGAATTACCTGTAATTCTCATTTTTACGGCATTATTTTTTTTAGGGCCTGTTCCCAAAACCTGGCCCATACTACTTTTGTATGGCGTTTTTATCCTTCATTACATTAACCGCATTTTTATTTTTCCTATACAGATAAAAGGAAGACATAAGCAAATGCCCATGATCATAGCTATTTCAGCCATGGGCTTTATTTTTTTCAACGGATTCTTCAATGGTTATTGGTTCGGTTACCTGTCAGCTGGTTATGATGATAGCTGGTTTTCTGACTGGAGATTTGTTTCAGGACTTATTTTATTTGTTGCTGGTATATTGACCAACATAGTATCTGATCAGAAACTAATCAGGCTCAGATCCGGAGGAGAGACAGGTTATTATGTTCCTTACGGCGGTTTGTTTAATTACATTTCATCCCCAAATCTATTCGGGGAGATACTGGAATGGTTTGGATGGGCGCTCATGTGCTGGTGCTTACCTTCTTTATCATTTGCAATCTGGACATTTGCTAATCTGGTTCCCAGAGCGATCAATCATCACAAATGGTATAAACAAAACTTTGAGAATTATCCGACTGACCGAAAAGCGGTTATACCTTTTATCATCTAATTTCATTTGGAATGGTCAGAAATATTGATCCGCTTATCACAAAGAATAATTTTATGATCAATTCGATCTCAAGCATCCTTTTATTTATCATTTTTGTCCCCGCTTTAGTCATTTCCGGGGTAGATAAAATCATTCCAGATCAATTTCATTTTCTTTTCATTTTAGGATCCGGAATTTCTTATATTTTAGCTATCATAAGTGTTTATCAGCTTATAAAAACAGGGGGCGAAAGATCCAAAGTAAAAACAACGCTGCTCCTGTCTGTGATACTGATCATTATTTCAATGTCCATCCTCATCATTCAATCCATATACTTCATATTGATTTTTTAAGACTTTTATTAAAGGGATTTAACAGATCGATCACTTTGTAAGCCACTGGTTTCATATTAAATTTGTACATTATATGTATATTTGCGATCAAACACAGAACATGGATCCATATCTGAAACAATTATTTGAAAATTGGGCTAAACAGGAAATTCTATCATATACAGCCCTGCCAAGATCAGGGTCGGACAGACAGTATTTCAGAATTATGTCCGAATCCAAAACTGCCATTGGAGTTAAAAACCATGATCTGAAAGAGAATGAGGCATTTCTTGGTTTTACCAGACATTTCAGGGATAAGAAATTACCGGTTGCGGATATCTATGCGGAAGATCTGCCCAATCATGTATACTTGCTTGAAGATCTTGGGGACACCACCCTGTTTAAATACATCCGTTCAAAAAAAGAAACTAAAGAGTTTGGGCAGGAGAACATTCAGCTTTACAAAAAGATTTTGGACTATCTGCCCCAATTTCAAATTGGTGGAAACAAAGGCTTAAATTATGATCTTTGTTATCCCAGATCAAAATTTGACAAACAGTCAATGATGTGGGATCTGAATTATTTCAAGTATTATTTCCTCAAACTTGCAGGCATTCCATTTGATGAAGCAGAATTAGAAAAAGATTTTCAGGTATTTGCGGAGTATTTAATGGCTGCAGAACATGATTATTTCCTTTACAGGGATTTTCAATCCAGAAACATCATGATCAGGGAAGGTCAAATATATTTTATCGATTACCAAGGAGGCAGAAAGGGGGCATTACAATATGACCTTGCAAGTTTGCTATACGATGCAAAAGCCAATATTCCGCCACAAACCAGAGCAGAATTGCTCAATTATTATATTTCGAGTCTAAAAAAATACATACAGGTTGATGAGCAGCAGTTCAGATCTTACTTTTCAGCTTTTGTAATGATTCGAATAATGCAGGCAATGGGTGCTTATGGATTTCGGGGTTTTTACGAAAAAAAACCACATTTCCTTGCAAGCATTCCGTATGCGCTGGATAATTTAAAATTGCTTCTAGAAGAATGGAACAGCACCGTTAAATTACCTGCTTTATTACCACTTTTAGAAGCATTGACCCAATCTGATAAGCTGAGAAAACTTGCAAAACCCGAATTGACCGTATCCGTTAATAGCTTCAGTTTTAAGAGAGCCATTCCTTATGATGAAAGTGAAAATGGTGGCGGACATGTTTTTGATTGTCGGGCCCTGCCTAATCCGGGAAGATATATAAGCTATGCGCACCTGACAGGGAAAGACCAAACTGTGATTGATTTTCTAAAAAAAGAAGAAGCGGTTGCTCAGTTTTTCGAACATTGTAAAATGTTAACGGAAATCTCAGTGGATAACTATCTGGAAAGGGGATTTCAAAATCTGCAAATCAATTTTGGTTGCACAGGCGGGCAACATCGATCCGTTTATCTGGCTGAAATGATGACCAAACACCTTAAAGAAAAATACAACTTGAATGTCCCGTTGAGACACAGGGAACAAGAACTAAAAAAAACCATTTAGCATGAACTGTATTGATTTTAATTCACTTCTCTTTAAACACAGATTTTGATGCAGGCGATGATCTTTGCTGCTGGTTTGGGAACCCGTTTATATCCGATCACAAAAGATAAGCCCAAAGCGCTTGCCCCTTTTATGGAAAGCACTTTACTTGAATATAATTTACGTTACCTGGCTGAAAATGGAGTTGAAAAATTCGTAATCAATACCCATCATTTTGCTGATAAGATCGAGAAATACCTTGCACGACACGACAATTTCGGACTAAACATTTCAATTTCTCACGAAATTAATTTGATGGATACGGCTGGAGGGTTTGCACAGGCGCTTCCATATTTTAATTTAAAGGAAGAGCCCATACTTTTATACAATGTAGATGTGATCAGCAATTTTGATCCCGGAGAAATGAGGAGGATGCATCTTGAATACGAGCATGATATAACACTGGCAGTTAGAAACAGGGAAACCAGCCGATATCTCTTATTCAATGCAGATAACGGCTTATGTGGGTGGAAAAACACAAAAACCGGGGCTCAAATTCCTGAAATTATTGAAACCGAAACAAATTCTTTTGCCTTTAGCGGGATACAAATGATCTCACCTTCCGTTATCCGAAAATTTGAAACCGAAAAAGTCTATTCCCTGATAGAATTTTACCTTAACGAAATGTTGAATTGTAAGATCAAAGCATATCCACATGATTCAAACTACTGGTTTGATTGCGGCAAAACGGAAAGTTTGCAAAAAGCCGAAAATTATATCTCTGCTCAATAACAAAGATATAATTTCAGCAATTACAATTTTTAAGTAGATGAAATAACAAATTTTGAATTAGTTATTTACACCCAGATCCTGGAGAATTGAATTCAATTTATATTCCAGTTCAGTATCTGTTATCTTGAAATCAGCTCTCGCCACAAGATCTTTATTTACACTACAGTAAAATTTGATCTTTGGTTCAGTTCCTGAAGGTCTTGCAGATACAATGCTACCATCTTCCGTGAAGAATTGAAGTACATTAGAAGAAGGTAAATCAATTGTATTCGAAGTACCGGAAACAGGATTTATTGAAATGCTGCTAAGGTAATCTTTAACAACGATCACTCTCGAACCGCCCAACATCGTTGGAGGTCTTTTTCTGAAATTATCCATCATTGCTTTAATTTCATCGGCCCCTTTCTTCCCTTGCTTGGTAACAGAAATTAATTTTTCTTTGTAATACCCAAATTCAAGGTATAAGTTGATCAAAGCTTCATAGAGGGAACTTCCTTCATTTTTGTAATACGCAGTCATTTCAGCGATCATTGCACAGGAAATTACGGCATCTTTATCTCTTGCATGCTCTCCTACCAAATAACCATAACTTTCTTCGCCGCCGGCAACAAAGGTCTTGCTTCCTTCCAGTTGTGTCATTATCTCACCGATAAATTTGAATCCAGTCAGCGTATTGATGCACTCCACATTTTTTGAAGCAGCAATTTTATCGATCAAATAAGAAGTAACAATGGTCTTTACTATATATTCTTTACCAACTAGTTTTCCTGACTTCTTCCATGCTTCTAACACATAGTTGATAAGCAAACTAGCCGCCTGATTTCCATTCAATAATATAAATTTACCTTCCGTATTTTTAACAGCGATTCCTACTCTGTCAGCGTCAGGGTCAGTTGCCATAACTAAGTCGGCATCTACTTTCTTTGCTTTTTTAAGGGCAAGCGTAAGCGCTTCTTTCTCTTCAGGATTTGGATACACTACAGTAGGAAAATCACCATCATAGGACATTTGTTCTTCTACAAGTATCACATTTTCAAAACCAAATTTCTTTAATATAGCGGGAACTGAAATTCCTCCTGTACCATGAATTGGTGAATAAACGATTTTAAGGTCCTTCTGTTTTATGATTGCTTCTTTTGAAATTCTCTGTTGAAGTAAAGCATCATAGAATTTTTCATCGAGTTCTTTTCCTACTTTTTCTATTCTCTCCGGAACACCCTTAAAATTGACTTCCTTAATATCCCTCAATTTTAACACTTCACCCATGACCGCTTTGTCGTGAGGACTTACTAATTGACCGCCATCTTTTCCATAGGCTTTGTATCCATTATATTCTTTAGGATTATGCGAAGCCGTGAGCATCACACCTCCATGACATCCCAATTCGCGGATTGCGAATGATAATTCAGGTGTTGGGCGCAAACCTTCAAAAAAGTAAACATAAATACCATTGGCAGAAAAAACTTCAGCTGTAAGTTTTGCATACACGTCAGAATTGTTTCTGTTATCGTGCGCTATAACAACTTTAACCTGTTCATCGGGATAAGCATCCTTCAAATAATTGCTAAAACCCTGCGTTGCCTTCCCCAAAGTGTATTTATTCACACGATTAGATCCTACGCCCATAATGCCTCTTAACCCGCCTGTCCCAAATTCAAGATCTTTATAAAACGCATCGGTTAACTCAATTTCTTTTTTATCGCTGATCAGTTTTTTAATATAATTTTTAGTCTCAGCATCAAATGCACCATCAAGCCATTCCGCAACCTTTAATTTGACCCCTTTTTCAAGCTTCAGATTTTCCATAGGTATTTACTTATATAATTTATTTAATAATTGTCTTTTACCAATAATTTTTGGCTTACAAAGGTAAGAAATTAGCCAAGGATAATCTTGGCTTTTATTTCAAATTTTTAAATTAAATTGGATTAAAACACATTGATTTCCCTTAGCATTTTTTCAAGTTCTTCCTTCTCATTTTTTGACAGGCGCTTATATCTTGATTTTTGAATAAAAAGATCTAAAAGGTCATTGTAATAAATGAAAAGGTACATACTTACAGGCAGTGTAATAGCGATAATTAGAAATCCTAAATGAAACACTATTCCCATAACGAAGAAAAAAACAAAACCAATAATCGTAAGAACAGATGGTATGGCGCCAGACACCGCAGATTTATATTCAATCCTCTTGACAAGATTCCTTCTGACATAAACTGCTCCAACAAGACTAACACTATTGATGATACCACCAATAATGTAGAATGGGAATCCTACAATAAGCAAAACATAATGAAACAATCTAAATTCCTGGATTAACCCAATCGTTCTAACATTTAATTTATATGCAGCACGTTTTTTATAAAAATCAACTAATTTCCCTTTCAACTCAGTAAAAGCATCATCCGTCATATTATCGATTTGATCGACATATGATTTGATATTCCGAACGTGTTTCCCTGATTTAACATAGGTTTTTACCATTATATCCAATTCATTTTGAACAGCATAATGTTTAATTTCAACATAATCCTGAACAAATGCATGCCGGCTTTCATCCTGAACATCAAAAACGACATTTTCCATGCCTTGCCTTGTCTTTTCAATCGTTTTATATAACCAATCATTTCCTTGTCCCTCCTCAATCGAAATTTTGATCGGAGTTCCAATATCAATAAATACATCAGATCTGAATCGGCTCACATCAATAAAATTGACACCTACAGGAACAATAAACATATGCTCGTGGGTCTTACTTTCTAAAAACCCTTTGGCCATTCGGGCAATTCCTTTTTTAAGAGGTCTGATTTTATATATAAACTGAGTCTGGGCTTCAGGATAAATCAAAATGTGGCTATTCCTTTTTAATGCACTGAAAACATATTGAAAAGTAGATTCATTCTTAACGATGGATTGACTCCCCGCAATATCTCGCCTGTAGATAGGAACCATTTTTAAGGCTCTGAATAGCCATTGCAAATAAGGAGAAGTAAGAAATGACCCCAAAACCAAAAAATGAATAGGCTGTCTTACATTTGTAGTAAGAATAATCGGTTCAACAAAGCCTCCGGGATGATTTGAAGCGAAAATAACAGGCTGGCCATTTGGTATTCCTTCAGTTCCATTTGTATATACTCTTCTGTAATACAATTTGATCATCCATCCCAAATACCATTTCATAAATTGGTAAAACATACGTTGTTTCTTTTACTTTTGCTGTACAAATCTAATAAATCATTTTAACTTGGATTCTATCGCCCAAAATAATGTCCTGATTATCGTAGGTGGTCCAACCGGAATTGGCAAGACCACATTAGGTATTCAATTAGCTAAACATTACCATGCTGATGTCTTTTCAGCAGATTCGAGACAATTGTATAAAGAACTTACAATCGGAACTGCAAAACCAGCTATCCATGAAATGGAAAAGGTCATACATCATTTTATAGATCGTATTTCCATTACAGAACATTATAATGCGGGAATTTATGAAAAAGAAGTCTTAAACGACCTAGACAAGTATTTCCTTACCAATAGGATTGCAATCATGGTTGGAGGTACAGGATTATACATTCAGGCTGTTACTGATGGACTGGACAAATTTCCGGAAATACCAGATTCTGTGATTCAAAAAATAAGTAGAGATCTATCAAATAATGGGATTGAATTCCTTCAAAAAAATATCATTTCAAAAGATCCAGATTACGCAAAAAAGGTTGACCTTCAAAATCCGCACAGACTTATCCGGGCATTGGCGGTCATTGAACACACCGGAGAAAGTTATAGTTCATTCTTAAATAAACCAAAAGAGAAACGCAGCTTTACACCCATTTTCGTCAATTTGGATATGGATAGAACCGAATTATACAACAGGATAAATATTCGTGTGGACCAAATGATAGAAAGGGGTTTACTAACGGAAGTCAATCAACTTTTAACATTCAAGAACCTAAAAAGTCTCCAGACGGTAGGATATCAGGAATTATTTGATTTCATGGAGGGCAAATACAGTTTAGAGGAGGCCGTAGAATTGATCAAACAAAATAGCAGGCGATATGCAAAGAGGCAATTGACCTGGTTTAGGAAAGATCAAAGATGGCAAACTTTTCATCCAAATAATTTTGATGGAATAAAACAATATGTAGAAGATGAAATTAAGGGAAATATTACTGAGTAATTCTGGTTTTCTTCAACAACTTTTCAATCGTTTGGTTCAAATTTTCAATCGTATTTGACTGACTGGAAATAACGGTTCTCATATCATCAAATCTGTCTTCCATATTAATTAGGTTCGTAATTTTGGAATGTGCAAACTGACTGATTTTCATTTTAACATACCAAACCTCTTTAATATCCTGTGCAGAAATTGGTTGCGGATCATAAAATGTGTTATCAGAACACAAAAGTAAGGTACCATTTTCCTTCAATTTATTTTGAACCCGCTTTATCACAACATCACCACGTGTGACGATTACGTAAACATAATCATTGCGAATATTATATTGCCAAAGATCCGGATCTACATAATTACAAACAACCATTTCCCCTTGAAAAATCGATGGCTCCATAGAGTCTCCTGAAACTTCAAATGCCCGAAAAGTACCATGCTTAAATTCAAAACCAGGAAGGGTGAACGTAGGCAGATCACCAATAAATATCTCATCATTAAACTGATCCAGATATCCGGCTTGCGCATTGACAGGAACATGTACGATACGCTCATGATCATCTTTATCCACAGCAATCGCCAAAACAGGTGTATTTGCCCCTTTGTACTCCTCAATAGGAATTCCATAACCGGAAAAAATATAACCAGGATTAAAATTAAATTTTTCTATCGCTTTTCGAATAAGTTCAACTGGCACATCGCGATCTTTCTTGATTACCTGACTCCAACTCTGAGGTGAGTATCCCAGCTCAAGAACAAATTGACGGGAGGATCTAACTAATCCTTTCACTATCAATTCATGATGACATTCCACAAATCTTTTGGTAACTATACTAGCCATTTAAAAATATCAGGTCGTTCGTTGTAATGCACGAATATAAAAAATTATATATATAATATAAAATTAATATAAGAAATTTTTCATTTTTTATTTATTGATAAACAGTTAATTACAAGTATAAAAAGACAATAATGTATGTTTTAATGGTAGTAATTATAACCATGAGTCCAACAAACAAAGGGTTTCCGAACGAAAAACATGTTTTCAAAGAAGGGACGCAGGACCATAAAAAAAAGATCAACTTCTTTAAGTTGATCTTTTGGTCTCTAGAAAACTATTATTAAGGCTATCTTCTAGCCTTTAAGGTCGCTATAATATTATCCAGTTCAACTTCACCATAAACCAGCACTTCTCTGGGTTTACTTCCGTTCGCGGCACCTACGATGCCCATTGCTTCCAACTGATCCATTAAGCGACCAGCCCTGTTATATCCAATTTGCATTTTCCTTTGTAAAAGAGATGTTGAACCATATTGTTCTACTACGATCATACGGGCAGCTTGCTCAAACAATGCATCCAGATCATCATATTTTATCCCTTCAGAACCACTGCCTTCCTCATCCGTTTTATATTCCGGTAAATAGAAAGGTTCAGGGTATCCTTGTTGGTGTTCTATATGTGTTACTACTCTTTCGATTTCGGGTGTATCGATAAATGCACCCTGCAATCTTAAAATATTACTTCCTCCCACTGACAACAATAAGTCACCACGTCCAATTAACTGGTCGGCACCTTGCTGATCCAAAATAGTTCTTGAATCAACTTTTGCTGTTACCTTATACGCTATACGAGCAGGAAAGTTTGCTTTAATAACACCTGTAATAATATTTACTGATGGTCTCTGCGTTGCTAAAATCAGATGAATGCCAACTGCTCTGGACAACTGAGCCAATCTCGCGATCGGTAATTCAACCTCTTTCCCTGCAGTCATAATCAAATCCGCAAACTCATCAATAACAAGAATTAAATAAGGAAAGAATCTGTGTCCGTTCTTTGGATTCAATTTTCTGTCCTTGAATTTGATATTATACTCTTTAATATTCCTTGCTTTCGCTTTTTTCAAAAGATTATATCGATTATCCATTTCGATCATCAGTGAATTCAGCGTGTATACAACTTTTTCTGTATCCGTAACAATGGCTTCAGCCTCATCTGGCAAAAAGGCTAAATAATGATTTTCCAAACCATTGAATGGGAATAATTCAACTTTCTTTGGATCTATCATTACGAATTTCACCTCAGAAGGATGCTTTTTGTATAGCAGGGAAACTATAATTGAATTTATTCCTACTGATTTTCCCTGGCCGGTTGCTCCAGCCACCATAAGGTGAGGCATTTTTGCCAGATCTGCAACGAATACTTCATTTGCAATCGTCTTACCAATGGCGATCGGCAGATCCATTTTTGCACTCTTGAATTTTTCTGAAGAAATAATCTCTTTTAAACCAACAGTTTGTTTCTTCTTGTTCGGAACTTCAATTCCTATGGTTCCCTTACCCGGAATCGGAGCGATAATACGTATTCCAAGCGCTGAAAGACTCAGCGCTATATCATTTTCAAGACTTTTGATCTTACTGATCTTGATTCCCGGAGCCGGTACGATTTCATAAAGGGTAACGGTTGGCCCGATAGTCGCCCTTATCTTGGTAATCTCTATCTTATAATTTCGTAGTGTATTAATGATCTGATCCTTATTCCCTTCCAGCTCTTGCCTGTCAATGCTCAGGTTGGCATTGCCATAATCAGCTAACAAATCCTCTCCTGGAAATACATATCTTGAAAGTTCTTTCCTTGGATCATATGGTTCTGAAACTATCTCGCTTTCCTCCTGAATGGATAATTTTTCAGTTTCAGATTTTGCCTCAATAATTGTAAATTCAGAATCCGGATTATCTGTACTGCTTTCTGCTATGATGACTTTTTCATCCACTTCAAAAGCTATATCGTCTGTTTTAGGTGCTTTTGCACGTGCTGCTGCAGGTGTATCAACATCAAAATTCAGTGTGTTAGAGGTTAAGTCTTGCCTGGCGTTGTCATGTAAACTCCGCTGCCCCTCGCTGACTTCATCAAAACCAGTATAATTCTTTTCTTTATTTGCTTTACGTTCTGTTCTGACAAATTTTTGCGTAAATGAAAAATTCGGCAATGTTATGTTGCTAAACCCCGTGTTTAACTGAATGGTTTCGAACTTTGGATTGAAGTACCAGGTAAATAAGCCTCCCAGTGAAAACAATAATAGGAACAATAAACCAATCTGTCCAATAAAATTTCTTAACCAAATATAACTCGACTCACCAAATGCCCCACCCCAGCTAAAACCGGAATTACGAAAAATGAACTCAAGGCTTATAGAAAGAAAAACTGTAGCAACTAATAAATACTGGAATAGTTTGTAACTTTTCCAGAGATCTTGTTTTCTCAATAAACGTATACCTATATGACCTAATAAAACGACGATAAAAACGGATGGCAATCCAAATCCCCAGTAGAAAAACATATTTGAAACCAATGCTCCGAGTCTGCCGAGCCAATTCTCTACAACGAGGTCACCCATCATTAACACCTGCCATGAAAACTCAAGGACTTTGTCCTGATCACTTTTCCATGTCAAAAAATAAGATGAAAATGCAATTGTCAAATAAATTGCAATTAGAATAAACACGATTCCAAGAATCTTGGACCAGCGCTCATCCTTAAAATTTAATTTAGCCAAGCTGAAAAACCCAGTTGACTTTTTACGTTTTCTCTTTGTAGTTGCCATTTTCGTTGCTACGATTAAATCGAGTTATCAAGATCTGACAAAAGTAGAACTTTAATTACATATTAAAAAATAATGTAATATGTATTTGACTACAAAAAGCAATAAATATGTGTAATAAGCTGTTATTCAACGAAGCATAAAAAACACCTACAGATTTAGCCCCCTCAATTAATAAATCCTCGCGTCATCTGCCTCAGCCAATGCACCAATTAACCAGACAAATCCTAGATTTAGGGTATTTTAATCGTAAAAATTGAGAAAAGTTGACTATTTAGCCGGGAGAGCTGCTTGAATCCCCTGTAAAAGATATTTCGCTGCTTTGGGGTTGGTCGCTAATGGAACATTATGAACGTCACAAAGTCTCATAAGCATTTGCACATCGGGCTCATGCGGGTGTTTATCCATAGGATCACGAAAGAAGATTACCAGATCCATTCTACCTTCAGCAACCATCGCACCGATCTGAGCATCTCCCCCCAGTGGTCCAGATAATAATCGTTCGACATCGAATCCTTCCTTTTCAATATGTGAACCAGTCGTTCCGGTAGCATAAACATTGCAGTTTTCTAAAAACTCTCGGTTACCAAATACAAATGAAACCATTTCGGGTTTTTTGCCATCGTGTGCTATCAGTGCAATGTTTATCATATTCCAGTAATTTGCGCCAAAGATAAGTATATCTAAGTTAATATAGTGTGAATTTTACATTATGTAAATAATTTATTAAGTTCATTTTTTATTTGAGATTAATGATTAAATAAAACATATATCCATGACGAAGATGAGCAATAAATCCAGATTAACATTTTGGCAGATCTGGAACATGAGTTTCGGATTTTTAGGTATTCAATTTGGTTTTGCCCTTCAAAATGCCAACGCCTCAAGAATCTTACAAACCTTTGGGGCAGACGTACATCACCTCCCCTGGTTTTGGCTCGTTGCTCCCATAACAGGAATGCTCGTTCAACCGATCATCGGATATTTTTCAGATAAAACCTGGACGAAACTGGGAAGAAGAAGACCCTATTTCCTCCTTGGAGCAATTTTAACCAGTATCGCATTGATCCTGATGCCTAACGCTCCACATCTATCAAAATTAATCGCGCCTATGTTTATCGGAGGGGGTATGCTGATGATCATGGATGCTTCTATTAATATTAGTATGGAGCCTTTCCGGGCTTTGGTCGCCGATAAATTACCGGATGAACAATTGACACTCGGATTCTCGATGCAAACCTTATTGATAGGTATCGGCGCCGTGATCGGTTCCTGGTTACCTTATATGCTAGGAAATTGGTTTGGAGTAGCTACCGAATCAGAAAGCACAGGTTTGGTCCCTGCCAACGTGACCTGGTCATTTTATTTTGGAGCGGTTGTATTATTGGGATCAATCGTCTGGACAGTGCTAAAAACAGATGAATATCCGCCTGAATTTTATCAAAATGAGGCAGATGATGATAAAGGATCCAAATTCAAGATTCCTAAAACCATGTGGCAACTTTTGCTCGTGCAGTTCTTTTCATGGTTCGCTTTGTTTTCCATGTGGGTTTTCACAACCCCGGCCGTAGCTCAAAATTTCTACGGCACTACCGACCCGAATTCTGTTGACTACCAGGAAGCGGGTAACTGGGTCGGGATCCTCTTCGGTGTTTACAATGGAGTTTCTGCAATCATTGCCCTTTCTTTGCCGATCCTGGCTAAAAAAATAGGCAGGAAAGCAACACATGCATCTGCATTGATCATTGGAGGGCTTTCATTTCTTTCATTTTCAATTATGCCCGATGCCAATTGGTTATTATTGCCCATGATCGGTATTGGTATCGCCTGGGGATCAATTCTGGCTATGCCTTATGCCATGCTTGCCAATTCAATCCCAGCAAAAAAAATGGGAATGTTTATGGGCATTTTCAATATGTCTATCACAATTCCTCAGATCGTCAACGGAGTTACCGGTGGATTTATCTTGAAATATTTCCTAAACGATAATCCTGTCAACTCATTATTGATGGCTGGTGTATTCATGATCATCGCTGCCGGGTTCACTTTTATGGTAAAAGATAAGCATCAGGTAGTTTAAACCCGCTCATCCAACCAATAAAGCCATGAAATATTGAGCTGAAGTTTGCTGATTTCAGGACTCCTCACCTATTTATTAAATTAAAGTGCCTCAATTTTTTTTTAATCCGCAGCATTTCTAATTTTAGTAATTCTTTCAAGCGGAACCTCCTAAACTTGCTTATTTTGAACAATCTTTATCTCTCCGTTTTCTTATGTCTGTTATTCGCTTGTGGTGAAACTAAAAATGAAAATAATTTGAAAGATTATCCTTTTTATCTTGGCACGTACACCGACGGTGAAAGTGAAGGTATTTACAAATTAAACATTGATACTGCAGGCCAAATACACTTCATTAATTTAATTGCAAAAACGACCAATCCCTCCTATCTTGCCAAATCATTTGACGGAAAATACCTTTTGGCTGTAAATGAAATTGACAGCAGTGGAACAGGCACCGTAGAAAGTTATTTGATCGAGTCTGACAGTTTGATTTATCTGGATAAAAGCCAAACTGGAGGTGCGCATCCTTGTCACATTGTGGTAGATAAAAAAGGAAAAATACTGATTTCCAATTATACCGGTGGTAATGTTGGCCTGGTAGAATTAAAAAAGACAGGTAAATTATCTGAACTTCGCTTTGTACAAAAACATATTGGAAGAAGCATCACGGACCGGCAGCAAGGACCACATGCTCATTCTGCCTGGTTCATTCCGAATTCAGACCAGATCGTATCTGTTGACCTTGGAACTGACCAATTGACTTTTTCAAGACTTGACACCATGCTCCGGACAACAATGGTGGATCATTTCCATCTAAAATTAAAACCCGGATCAGGCCCCAGACATTTAGCTTTTCATCCAGTTTCAAATAATCTGTATGTAATAAATGAAATAAGTTCAACCGTAAGTTTAATCGTATCAGATTCTTTGACAAATTACAAGATCCTTAAAACGGTATCCACTCTCCCTATTGATTATGAAGGAGAAAATAGTTGTGCAGATATCCATGTTTCTGATGATGGTCTTTTCCTGTATGCCTCAAACCGGGGACACAACAGCATCACCATATTTGAGATCGATCAAAACACGGGCGAACTTAATAATCCGAAATTTCAGGATGTGAAGGGGGACTGGCCTCGAAATTTTAATTTGACCCCTGACAATCGATTTCTGATTGTTGCAAATCAATTCAGTAATAATCTTGTCGCTTTTAAAAGGGACTCAATAGATGGAAGCCTTATATTTGCCAGTCAGATTAAGGTGCCGGCTCCGGTCTGCATTGTTTTTTAAAACAGATATTTTATTAAATGGCAATTTACACCCGACTCAATAAGGAGGAAATCAACTTAATGGCAGCAAATTATGGTCTTGAAGTGGAAAGGTTCAGCCCGATGGGCTTTGGCCAGGCCAATTCAAACTATGCTTTATTTTGTAAAAATGATGAAAAATATCTTTTAAATATAGCTGAAGAAGACACACCTGAAGAGCTGAAAATCACTTCTAGGATCATGGATTGGCTGGTTGATCATGGTGTAGCCACACCCCGATCCATACCAAGTGAATTGGGAGAATATATCCTTCTATACAAAAACAAAGCCTATATGTTGCGTTCCTTTATGGAGGGCAAAGTAGAGTTTGATTTATCAGAAGGAATGTTGAATGTTGTTGGAGAGCAAATGGCAGCCTTACACAAAGTACCTGTCCCGGATTTTCTATCTAAAACTACAATTTACGATCATCCTATCATTACGGATGCGATCGGAAAGGACCTGGAACCAGAATATGAAAAATGGTTGAAAGATCGGCTGGAAATGCTAAAAAGCAGAATTCAGCCTAATTTACCCAAAGGATTTATTCATGGAGATCTTTTTGCTGATAATATTATATGGGATAGCAGAAGCTTTGAAGGATTTATTGATTTGGAAAATGCCTGCAATTACTTTCTCATTTATGATCTGGGAATGGCCATCATCGGCTTGTGCTCCAAAAACAATGAGCTGGATCTGGAAAAAGTGAGTGCACTTCTGGATGGATATCAATTTTACAGGGAACTCGAACCTGAAGAAAAAAATCTACTTCAAAGTTTCACAGAATTAGCCGCCGTTCACACTTCAAACTGGCGATATTGGAAATTCAACTTTCACAACCCCAATCCTGCAAAAAGCAAAACACACCTGGACATGCAGGCGCTTTCTTTTTTCATTAAATCAATTCCAAAAGACACTTTCATCAATGCCATCAATCAAGAATAAATATCACGGAACAGTCCTATTTTTACTCCTGTTTTTTCTTTTTTCTTGCCAATCTGCACAGGAAACAAAAAATATTACAACTCCGGTTGATTACCCTTTTATGAATATAAAATTAACCACCGAATCGAGGGTGGCAGACCTGATTTCCAGATTGACCCTTGAGGAGAAAATGCTGCAATTATTCAATGAATCTCCTGCCATTGAAAGATTGGGTATTCCAGCGTATAATTGGTGGAATGAAGCATTGCATGGAGTTGCAAGAGCCGGCAAGGCGACAGTATTTCCTCAGGCGATCGGCTTGGCATCGAGCTGGGATGAACAATTGATGCATGATATTGCTACCGCCATATCAGATGAAGCAAGAGCTAAACATCATTATTTTACAGAAAAGGAGATTCGTACCGTTTATACCGGGCTTACTTTCTGGTCGCCCAACATCAACATATTCCGGGATCCAAGATGGGGACGGGGCCAGGAAACCTATGGAGAGGATCCATATTTGACAGGAAAAATGGCTGTTCAGTTTATCCGTGGACTCCAGGGAGATGATCCAAAATATTTTAAAACCATAGCGACGGTAAAGCATTACGCAGTTCACAGCGGTCCGGAAGTCAGCAGGCATCGGGATAATTTTTTCATCAATGACAGGGATTTGAATGAAACCTATTTGCCTGCATTTAAAATGGCTGTAGAAGATGCAAATGTGCAGTCCGTTATGTGCGCCTATAACCGTTTCAGGGACGAACCCTGTTGTGGTTCAGATCAATTACTTCAAACCATACTAAGAAATAAATTTGGATTCAATGGATACGTTGTTTCAGATTGTGGCGGCATTTCCGATTTTTATGAAAAGGGCAGACATGAAGTTGCAAACAGTCCTTCTGCAGCATGGGGTTGGGCCTTGTCATCAGGAACCGATCTCAATTGTGAAAGCAATGCTGCGTTTATCCGGGATAATCTAGCAGAGGCCTTGTCTTCTGGCATCATCAAAATAGACGAGGTAAATAAAGCGTTAAAAAGATTATTTACAGCCAGGTTCAAACTTGGTTTATTTGATCCAATGGCCGTTCAGACCTATACCCGGATCCCATTTTCAGTCCTTGGCAGCCAGGACCATTTAAAACTTACGGAAGAAGCAGCAGAACGAGCTATGGTCTTATTAAAAAATGATGGCATTCTTCCGCTGAAGCCTGAAACAAGAATTGCTATGATCGGTCCAAATGCCGATAATATGGATGTCCTGCTTGGCAACTATAATGGTATTCCTTTTATGCCCTCCACCCCACTACAAGCCTTTAAACGAAGCCTGAGTCCAGACTCATTTTCATATAGCCCCGGCTGTCCGTTGATTCCAGGAATCTATCCATTCAAATCGGCGATTCCTTCATCCGTTTTATTTCATAAAAAGAATGGTATTCTGTTACAAGGCCTGGAAGCAAATTATTATAACAACATTGACTTCTCAGGGGACCCCAAACTCAACAGGATTGATCACAATATTGATTTTCAATGGGACAAATGCCCGATCAACGACCTATACAACGTGGATTTTAGCATTAAATGGACAGGAATTCTGAAACCGGAAAAATCGGGTAAATACCTTTTCAGTGATCAGATCAGCCTAAAATTGGATGGGAAGCAGATAACGAACAAGGCGATTCCTCTCGAGGCAGGAAAGGAATATACACTGGAAGCAAGCAAGGTATTTGAATCGTTTTGGTGGGCCAATGTAATTGCCCCTGCTGTAAGTTTAAAATGGGTGGACCTCTCAGATGATCTGCAAACCGAAGCAATGAAAATAGCAAATCAGGCAGATGTTATTCTGTTTTGTGGGGGCATCTCCCCAAGGCTGGAAGGCGAAGAACTCGGTATTGAAACCGAAGGTTTTTCACATGGCGACCGAACCCATTTGAAATTGCCTGAGGTTCAGGAAGCATTACTTAAAAAATTAACTGAATTGGGAAAACCCATTGTATTCATTAATTTTAGTGGAAGTGCCGTGGCTTTAAATTGGGAAAATGAAAATATGAACGCGATCATACAGGCATTTTATCCTGGAGAAGCGACAGGAACCGCCCTGAAAAACATTGTATACGGTAAATCAAACCCTTCAGGTAAATTACCGGTTACTTTCTACAGGTCTGTCAATGATTTGCCTCCATTCAATGACTATAATATGACCGGGAGAACCTACAGGTATTTTAACGAAGATGTCTTGTACCCGTTTGGTCATGGTTTGAGTTATTCCCATTTTTCATATTCCGATCTTAAAATGGTAGATGAAATTAAAGCAGGAGAAACCTTCGAACTAGAATTCAAATTGACTAATACGGGGACAACAGACGGGAGAGAAATTGTTCAATTGTATATTTCAGATCTTGATTCAGCATATCCAAGACCCTTCTATAGTTTAAAGTCCTTCGAAGCTGTATTTTTAAAAAAGGGGGAAAGTCATTTGATCCGTTTTAATATCAAGGCTGAAGATCTATCTATTTACAATAATGATTTTGAACAGATCATTGAACCGGGAACTTTCAGTATTCATGTCGGAAGTGGAATGCCTGGGAGTGCATATTTGTCAAGCGATCAATTCGTTCACAAGAAGCTCTTGGTAAAAGGGTCAAACTATACTTTTGGAACGGAAAATTAATGTTATTTGTCTGATTTTGATCTTAGGACTTTTTCACTAACCAGAAAAACAACAGGTTTATTGGAATATGGATTTACACGTGTAATCACCGGCGTCTTATAGACCTCTTCAATTATTTTAAAGTTAAGTACTTCTTCTGCAGTTCCCTGCGTGAATAAATGACCATTATCGAATAAGATCAAATTATCACAGTATTCAGAAGCCAGATTCAGGTCATGAATAACCATCAGAACCGTTAACCCCATCTCCTGATTTAAGCGATTGATCAGGTCTAGTAATTTCACCTGGTGGGTAATGTCAAGATGAGAAGTTGGTTCATCCAGTAACAACAGATTTGGTTCCTGAGTCAGTGCTCTGGCGATGGCAACCCGTTGTAATTCTCCACCACTCAATTCTGTCAGCAATTTATCCCGGTATTCAAGCACATCCGTCAACTCCATATATTTATTGGCGATCGATCTATCTTGCTTTGATTCGAAAAACTGATATCTTTTCTGATAGGGTATTCTGCCCATCAGCACATAATCTTCCACTTTTATTGGATCCAAATCCTGAAATTGGGAGACGATGGCAATTTGCCTGGCTCTTTCTTTTAATGTTAAATTACTCAGCTTCTTTCCGCCAAGTAAAAGACTACCATTCAGCGTTGGTATCCCATGGGTAATACCCCTGAAAAAAGTGGTTTTACCTGAACCATTTGGACCGATTATCCCGGTAAAACTCCCTTTATTCAATTTAAAACTGATGCCATCCAATTTAAAATTGGTATATCCGCAGGAAAAATCATCTACTATGAAAAATGTATTGTCCATTTAAATCCTGGTTTTTTTGCGACTCATTAAAACAATAAAAACCAAGCCACCTAAAATACCTGTGATCACACCGATTGGCAATTCATTTGGTGATATTATGGTTCGGGCCATGATATCTGAAAGAATGACAAAAGTCCCCCCAAGCAGAAAAGAGCTGATCAGTAAAATCCGGTAATCCGTTCCAAAAACCATCCGCAGTAAATGAGGAATGATCAATCCAACAAAGCCAATCACACCGGCAACCGAAACGCAAATTCCAGCCAGCAAGGATGCTAAAATAAAAAGTATGCGTGTCACCACATTTGTATTTATTCCAAGTTGCATGGCTTTTTCCTCTCCCAGCCTAAGTGCATTTAGTGATTGAA
>Ga0102812_10000399_pt1 | contig 31962 bp, 14 predicted proteins | sample ColrivemetaGS713_FD_79334 | JGI IMG/M metagenome (GOLD analysis project Ga0102812, IMG submission 79334) | Estuarine microbial communities from the Columbia River estuary - Flood tide ETM metaG S.713 | ecosystem: Environmental > Aquatic > Marine > Intertidal zone > Estuary | place: USA...
GCTTATTGTTAGATTTAGATGTAAAAGTAATTTTAAATAATAATATTCAAAAGAAAGATTTACATTATACAATAGACATTATTAATGATGTAGCATTTATAAGATTTGAAAATGATTTATCTGTAGATGACGTTTTACAATTAAATTGTTATAGTTCTGCAACTGCAAATAGTAACGGCTATTATGAGCTTGCTCATAACTTAGAAAGAAATCCATTAAACGATGATATGGCAAGCTTTACTTTAGGTGAAGTTATTGATCATGTTGGTACTATTGTACAAAACACTAACCAATATAACGGTAATGTATACCCTGGATCAAGCAACTTGCGAGATTTAGGCGATGTTGATAGATTTGGTACTAGATTTGTAAAACATAGTGGCCCTATCAATTTACCATTATTCCATATTACTAATAAAGAAGCAAATGTAGTAAAGGCTATAAGATATTCTAGATTAGAATATGCAAAATTTAAAAGATTGTTTTTACAAACTGCAAATAATTTAGGTTATGACGGTCCAGTAAAACAGACTGTAGATAAAATATTCTCTACTATAAATGCAGAAAAAAATGACAGTATGCCATTTTATTTTACAGATATGGTACCGGTATCAGGATACTTACGTACTGAACATAATGTAAGATCAAGCGATACAAATTATTATGCACTAAATGAAATTTTTAGTATAACATCGTTAACTGAAAAAGCAGTGTTAGTATACCTTAATGGATTACAATTAACACATGGTAAAGATTATACATTTAACGATGAAGGTTTTGTTAATATTACAGCTACTAAAACACCAGGCGATATTATTGAAATCTATGAATATGAATCAACTGATGGATGCTATGTTCCAGCAACTCCAACTAAGTTAGGTTTATACCCTAAGTACCAGCCTAAGATTTTTACTGATAATACATACATTGAACCAGTAACAATGATTCAAGGACACGACGGAAGTATTGTTAAAGCATATGACGATTTTAGAGATGATTTAATATTAGAACTAGAATTAAGAATTTTTAATAATTTAAAACAAGCGTATAATACTAACCTACTAGACATACATGATTTTATTGGCGGCGAATATAGAGATACTAAGTTTACTAAAAAAGCTATAGACAAATCTTATACTGCTGACTTTATACAATGGACTACACTTGCTGGTAATCCTGATTATACTTCAAATGAATATTATACTGAAGGTAATAGTTTTACATATAATTACAAAACTATGATTTCACCACAAGGTAATCAGTTACCAGGTTGGTGGAGACAGGTTTATATACAAGCATATGATACTGATCGTCCTCACACACACCCTTGGGAAATGTTAGGATTTACAATAGAACCAAAATGGTGGAAAGATGAATACGGTCCTTCACCATATACTAGAAGTAACACATTACTTTGGGAAGATTTACAAAACGGTATAATTAGAGATCCGTCTTCCGCAATAAAATCAAATAAAAAATATTCAAGACCTGGGCTAGTAAACCATATTCCTGTAGATGACACAGGAGTATTATTAAGTCCATTAGAAAGTAACTTTGCACAAAATTATGTTGCTGGTCCTACAAAAGAATTATTTGGATATGGTGATGGCAACCCAGCAGAAACAGCATGGAGAAAATCAGCTGAATATCCGTTTGCGGTGTTACTAAGTTGGGTATTAAATCAACCTGCTAAAGTACTAGGTATAGGCTTTGACATTAGTCGTATCAAACGTGATTTAGTTGGAAACCTAGTATCAACAAAAACTAATAACTGTATTAGATTAAAAGATATTGTATTTCCTAATACAGTAAAAGATAATACCCGTCAGACAACTAGCGGATTAGTAAATTTTGTTTATAATTATCTTGCAAGTAATACTACTTCAAATTATAAATCATATCAAAATTTAATATCAAATATTAATAATAGAATATCTTTAAAAGTAGGCGGATTTACTGAGCAAGAAAAATTTAAATTAATACTAGATTCACGTACACCTTTAAATAAAGGAAATGTATTTGTCCCGCAAGAAAACTATAAAGTATTTTTAAATAGCAGCTCACCTGTTACTACGATAAGTTATAGCGGAGTTATAGTTGAAAAACAGTCTAACGGATTTATTATTAGAGGATATGATAGAGAAAAAGCAACTTTTGAGTACAAACAACCATTTGTAAGAGCAAATGATCCTAGTATTAACATAGGCGGCATAAGCGAAACATTTGTTGAGTGGAGTGAAAGAAAACAGTATGTTAAATCACAAAATGTTAGATTTTCTGGATCATTTTATAGATGTAAAGAAAGTCATGTAAGTGGAACTACGATAGATGTAGAAAAGTTTCAACAGATTGCAACACTTCCACTTATAGGAGGTAGCTCTGCAATACTTAGAAGAGAGTTTACAACACGTGAGTTATCTATACCTTACGGAACATTACTAAAAACTCGACAAGAAGTAATTGACTTTTTACTAGGATACGAAGCAAGCCTAGTTGAAAAAGGATTTGAGTTTAACTATTACAATGATGAGCTTAGTCAAGTGTCAAATTGGAGCTTGTCTGTAAAAGAATTCTTATTTTGGACTACACAGAATTGGGCAGCTGGATCAGTTCTGTCATTAAGCCCAGCAGCTTCTGAAATAACATTTTCAAAAGATTATTGTGTAGTTGACGATATATTTGATAAGTTTTACGATTACTCGTTGTTTAAATCAGACGGTACAAGACTTGACAAATCGTTTACTAGTATTGTAAGAGATAACCAAAATACTTTTGGAATATTACCAAAGAATACGCAAGACGGCATTTATCATATAAAATTACCACTTGTTCAAAAAGAACATGTAGTTTTACTAGATAACGAAACAGTATTCGGCGATGTAATTTATGATCAACCTGCAGGTTATAGACAAGAGCGTATTAAAGTTGTTGGATATAAAAGCGACGGCTGGACAGGCGGCTTAAACATCCCTGGATTTGTTTATGACGAAGCTATTGTAGATGAGTGGACAAGTTACAAAGATTACTCTATTGGCTCATTAGTAAAATATAAAGAATTTTATTATGTAAGCACAATTGATCTTACTGGAGTTGAAAAATTTAATGAAAATGACTGGGAGCGTTTAGATGAACGTCCTCAGCCAAAGATGTATCCTAACTTTGATTATCGAATTAATCAGTTTGCAGACTTTTATGATTTAGATAGTGATAACTTTGATGTTGAGCAACAAAAACATGCACAGCATTTAATTGGCTACCAAAAAAGACAATACCTACAAAATATCATTAACGATGACGTAAGCCAATATAAATTTTATCAAGGAATGATTCAAGATAAAGGTACTATAAATTCTTTAGATAAGTTATTTGATGCGCTGAGTAGTGCAGATAAAGATAGTATAGACTTTTATGAAGAATGGGCTATTAGAGCAGGTCAGTACGGTGCTACTGATAACTTTAATGAAGTTGAATTTATTATCGACGAAGACAAAATTAAAATAGATCCGACTACGGTACAACTAGTAAAAAGTATACCAGCAAATGATACAGACGATATTTACAAAATTATACCAAATGATGTTTATTACAGGCCTAAAGATTATAACCATAAGCCTTTCCCAACAACAAATGCACCCCATATTGGTGTTAAGACTTCGGGATATGTAAATGACAAAGATGTTGTATACAAAGTAAAAATTAAAGCAGATTTACTTCAAAGTCTTCCTAGCTCAATTGGAATTAGTGATTATGTATGGATAACTGGAACTACAGAAGACTGGGACGTACTACAACATATCACTACAGATTACCACGTAACATCAATTGAAGGATTTACTGAACTAGTTGATGCAATTGATCGCAGTGCTAGTCCAGCTGTTAAAATTACATTTGATAGAACTACTAATTTTATTCCTGGTGATATTGTTGGCTTACAACAAGTTGGTAATGGTAACTGGGGTTTTTATCAAATAGAAGAAATTAATAATACAGTTGCAATTGCAAGCGTACAAGACAGAACATTAGTTAATGATTCTGAAAACTTAAACGGATATGTAAGTATTCTTAGAAGTGTTAGAGCTTCGTCATTAGATGAAGCAAACTTAATTTTAGAAAAATTTAAATTACATGACCAAGTAATTTGGTTAGACGGCACATCTAATAATGACTGGAAAGTTATAAAGAGGCAAGAAACGTTTACTGATTATAATGTAATTGACAATCCGTACTTGGTTGCTACCGAAACTAACTTTAGCAATAGTATGGCAACTAGTTTAGGAAATACAAACTTATTAGTTGGCGACGAGACAGTAGAAGACGGTGTTGTGCATTTCTATTCAAGAGCAAGCAGTTCAAATAATTTAAGAAATATGGGTGAGCTTACTCCTGAAACATCGGCAGTATTTGGGATTAGTGTTACTAATGCAAATCCAGGAGTAGTTACAGCAACAGACCATAACTTACAATCAGGAGAGTTAGTAAGATTTAAAGAAGTTTCTGGAATGACTGCGCTAAACAATCTTGAATTTTACGCAAACGTAATTAATGAAAATACTATCTCAATGTACAGTGACGTCGGATTAACACAATCTATTGATACTACATCATATGGCACATTTATAAGTGGGCTTATACTTAAATCCAACGGCTATAGTTTAAAATCAAACTTTGGTCATGATGTTGCAATCAGCCCGGATGGTAAGTTAGCAGTAGTTGGTGCACCAAATGCAACTAACATTTCAGATAATATCAAAGGTGATTTTAGAGAAGCTGGACCTGTTGGAGTTGCAGATGCTGAATATAAGACAGGTGACATTGTTAAATATAATGAAAATTATTGGAAAGCAGTAAGAAATATTCCTGCTGAAAATAATGCAATAGAATTTAGTACATTTGACAGTTATGCATTTTTTGAAGAAACTATACAACCTTTACCTGAAACGTTAGTAATTAATTTTCCTTTAAAAGATGACGGTATTACAGTTGATCAACTTGGATCTTTTGAACAAAAAGAAATTGTAAACGTACAGTCTAATAATGTATCAGCTATCGTTGAAGATATACAAATTATACTTAATGGTTCTGGTAACAAAGTTGGCGAACGTTTAACACTATCATCACCGACTGGAGACATACAACAAGGTGATCAAATAGTAGGTAAAGAATCAGGTGCTTCAGGTATAATTAATACTTTAGAAGAAGCTGCACCAGTTAACATTAATAGCAGACAACTTACATTGATATTACAAGGTAATCCTTATTTGCCAAATAGTGTAACTGATCATATTCTTGTAAGAGCTCCATTAGATCAATACAGGGCAACAAAACCTCAAGATAAGATAGTACTTGGCTGGAATCGTTATACAGGATTTAATAGAGCATCTGATCAATATACAAGTACTGAATTATTTACTAATAGTATTTCATTAAACAATACTGGACAACCAGACAGTAATAACAAAACATACGTTGCACCAAGATCTAGTTTTATTAATAATGAACATGAAATAATACATAAAGTTGATCATGTACTTTACATTGTAAATCCGTTAATTGTACCAGAAGTAAATGATACTGTTGATTGCTCTACTGGATCTGCAAAAGTTGTAAAGGTAATTTCTAAAGTAGACAGATTGGTAGTTTATATAACAGAAACTAATGGATTTTTCCCAACAGATTCTACAGTATCGCTAGAAAGTGTTGTTATTGGTGATTACACTCAACCAAACAATACGACAAATAACGGCTTAGGCGGCTTTTGGTATATAGCAGCAGAAGCTGACGGTTACTATAATGGTAACGAATTTTCAGATCTAAGTAAATTTGGAATACCTGCGTATGGCTTAGTATATAAAGATGTACTAGTATATGACGAAACTAATGATAGCTATAGTAGTACTAACAGATTTTACTACAATAGTTTAGATAATGTCGGAGCAACACCAAATAAAGAACCTGGACATTTACAAATACTTTCACATAGAGGCGATGCATACGATGCAGTTTCAGGTGTAAGAGATATTAAAGACAGCAGATGGATAATTAGAGCTCCTGCTGCTGCGTCCTTTAGTGAAGACGACGAGTTTAGAGTTTGGATTAATACTGAAGAAGGAATTAACGATTTATCTAAATTAGATGGTCAAACAGGTAATCAAGTTGTACTTAAAGTAAACAACAATGAGCATAATGATTTGCCTCATATAGTAAATGATATTTGGGACGGATATATTGATATCTTATTAACAGCAAAACAAACTGCTGACATTGATGTACCAAGTGACATTGATACTGATATAAGTGATTATTTTGAACCTAGTGTAGGTGATTATATCGAAGACGGCGTTACAGGCGCTAGAGCTCAAGTTGTACATTACATTAAAAGAAATATTGCTGATGTAAGAGTATATGTTAAAGATATTACAATTACAAATACAGGATTTCAAAATAGAAATGATATTAGGGTTGATTTTACGCCGTATAGTTTAGGGCGTAGACCAATGGGTCAAATACAAAAAGTAAGTATTGCAGGCACAGGACATGATTCATCTTTAGGCAAATTCTTAGTCGTAACTGCAAGTTCAGCACCTAAGTTTTATGATAGTTTAGAAAACCCAGCTGGATATACACCTGAAAATTACTTTAATTCTAATCCTAGTTTGTTTACGTTTGATCCACATCCTGATAGTTATGGTTCAACAGACGCTACTAAAGATTTAAATGTATTTGGTTATATAAACAAAGAATATTGGATATATTCTGAAAAAACAGACGAAGCAGGAGCAACCCTATCTGCTAGTTATCCTGCTTCAACAAACAGAGATTGGACATTAACAAACAATATTCCTATAATTGGTACTGGAACTTCAGGATTTTATAATAATTCTGGTGTGTTTATGGTATACACTAAAGCAGGAACAGAATGGCAACGTCGAGGAACGTATACAGTTCCGGTTACAACTAATAATGCAGAATATAATCCTGCAAGTCCTCAAACTACAGTTGAGCAATTAGGTAAGCAAGTTGAAATAAGCCAAGAAAAAGATTTGTATAGAATATTTGTAAGTTCTAAAGATAAAGTTTTTGTTATTAAACACGGTGTTGACAATAATGATATAGAATATAATTTTGCGTTAGACATTGATAATAGATATAGAGGAACGTATAGTACATTAGTTCCTTATGCAAAAGACGAAATTGTATTGTTTGAAGGAAATTTATATCAGTCTAAAACTTTTAGTTTTGCAGTTCCAACAACTAATACTAATAATTGGATACTACTTGATCAAAACATACAAAACAATTTCTTTGTACCTAATACAAACGTTGGTAACATATATTCAGATACGTTGTTTGATAGTGTAGATACTGTACTAGACTTTAGTAAAGATATGGCAGTAAGTGAAGATGGTCAAGTACTAGTTATAAGTATACAAACTAATACTACATCGGATGCAGATAATAAAGTTGTAATTTATAGATTAAATTCAGAAGGTAGATATATTTGGAGCCAAACACTTGTTGCACCAACAAGTAATACACAATGGGCATCAAGTATCGATGTTACTCCTAATGGTAATACACTAGTTGTTGGAGATCCCGGAAATGACGATAACGGATATGATACCGGTAAAGTATATGTTTACACTCGCATTGGTACAAGTTTCGTACTTACTGACACATTAATTGGAAACGAAACTGAATTAGCAAGAAAGTTTGGTACAAAAGTAAGTGCTACAGAAGATATCATTGCTATATCATCGTTCAACGGAGATATAACAGCTAATACTACATATGATGATGATACGACAATACTTGATAATAGATTTACTAAATTTGTTAATACTCAAATTGATAGCGGAAGTGTTACACTTTACGAAAAATTTGATAACGGGTATATATTTGCTGAAGAGCTAGAATATAGTAATATAAAATCTAGCAGATTTGCTGAAACTTTATTAATAAACAGAAATCATATTTACGTAGGCTGTGCAGGACAACCTGCATCAGAAGATGTAATAAACGATGGACAAGTTATTAATTATATTTCACCAAAAGGAACAAAATCTTGGAATGTTATCCGCTCAGCTAATCCAGTTGTTGATACAACTAAAATTAGAAAAGTATTCTTATACAATAGAAAAACTGGACAGCTAGTTAAAAATCTAGACTATGTTGATATACATCAAGGAAAAATTCCAGGTCCTGCAGAACAAGAATTAACTTTTAAAAGTTCTATTGATCTTGCAAAATATAATGTTACTTCTGATATTAATATATTTAATGATACTGATAATTGGGAATCTAATTATGTAGGAAAATTATGGTGGGACATTAGTACCGCTAGATTCCATAACCATTACCAAGGAGAGCCATTAGAGCAAGCACAAACATGGCACTCAATGATTAGTACATATTCTATAGATGTGTATGAATGGGTAGAAAGTAGTTTATTACCTTCAGAATGGGACGCACAGGCCGATACACCAGAAGGGTATGCTAAAGGAATAAGTGGACAAACAAAATACAGTGATGCTGCTTACTCACAAAAATTAACATATGATAATGTTAGTAAATCTTTTGGCACAAAGTATTTTTATTGGGTTAAAAACAAACTAACTATACCTAGCGATCAAAGTAGAACTATAAGTGCTGGTCAAGTATCTTCGTTAATAGGAAATCCAAAAGCTCAAGGATATCAATTTGCAGCATTATTAAGTAATGATAGATTTGTGTTATATAATTGTCAAAGTCTTTTCAAAGACGATGATATTGTATTGCATGTTGATTATTATACACTTGATAATCAAGAACAGAATATACATACACAGTATCAATTAATATCACAAGGATTAGAAACTAGTGAACCGTCTGCTGAAATATCACAAAAATGGATAGACAGTTTAGTAGGATACGATGTCCAAGGACGTCATGTTCCAGACAACGATTTAACAGTTAGAGAAAAGTACGGAATAAACTATCAGCCAAGACAAAGTTGGTTTATTAATAGACATGAGGCTTTAAAACAAGTTGTCGAAAGAGCAAATTCTGTATTAAAAGAAAATATTATAGTTGATGATTTTGATTTTACAAGATTGACAAGTAAAGATACTCCACCTAGCACATATAAAAGAGAATACGATGTTGTAATTGATACAATTGATGATTTACAATTTGTTGGAACAGCAAAGGCAAGACCTGCGATTGTTGATTTAATAGTTAATGAAGGTGTTGTTACTAGGGCTCGAATACTAGATAGAGGCAGATCGTACAAAGATATTAACGGTACACTTAAAGGACCGTCGTATAATATTGTAGGTGCAGGATCAGATTTAGAAATTGCTACTACAATTAATAATATTGACGGCAGTCTAGCATCGATAGAGATTTTAAATGGCGGCACAAATTTTGAAGATACTACTCAGTTATTATTTAGAAAGTTACGTGTACTAGTTAATAATGACGAAACAGCAAACGGACGTTGGTCAATATATGAGTGGAATCATATAGATTTAATATGGGAAAGAGTACAAGTACAGTCTTATAATACTGGTAATTATTGGAACTATACAAATTGGTTTGCAGCAGGTTACAATCAATTTACAACTATAAACCATTTAGTTTCACAAAGTTATGAACTAGAAAACGTTGACGATAGAATCGGAGATATAACTAAGATTAGTAACATTGGTTCCGGCGGTTGGTTATTATTACAGAAGACTGCTGACACAGGCAGTAGAAATTACACTGACGATTATACTACAATTGGTCGTGAAAATGGAACGATTGAAATTGATCCAGCTGTTTATACAGTTTCAACTAATGCATCGGGATTTGATAGTTTTACATTCGACGGCAACTTTTATGATAATGAACCAAATGTTGAAATTAGAAACATATTAGATGCACTAAGGTATGATATTTTAGTAGATAATTTAAGATCTGAGTATAATGAATTATTTTTCAGCAGTATACGTTATGTACTAAGTGAGCAACCTAATGTAGATTGGGTATTCAAAACTAGTTTTGTTAAAGCAAAACACAATGTAGGTGAATTAAGAGAAGACATTACATTTAACAACGATAACTTACCAAGCTATAATGAGTATATTGAGGAAGTAAAACCTTATAAAACAAATATTAGAGAATATCTAAGTTCTTATGAAAGAACTGACAATACTAATACTCTTACATCAGATTTTGATGTACCGCCGATTTATCAAGACGGTAAAATAGTTCCCAGCAATTTAAAAGTTAGAGGTAATCAATTTATTGGATCTGAAGGAAGATTTAATGAATACCCTGATAAGAATTGGTATGATAATGCAGGTTATAAAATTACTTCGGTAGAAATTTATGATGGCGGCAACAGTTACACTTATCCACCTAAGGTGATCTTTGAAGGTGGCGGCGGCACAGGTGCAGTAGCTCATTCATATATTGCTAGAGGAAAAGTTAATAAAATTGAAATAACTAATCCTGGCAGCGGCTATACTAGTGCTCCAACAGTAATTTTAGAAGGTAGTGTTCAAGATGGCGGAGAAACTGCTATTGCTACTGCAATATTAGGCGAAACACTCACAAAAACAATGCATGTTGCAATGAAGTTTGATAGAACGTCAAAAACTTTTGTATATAACGTATTGCCTGAAATAGAAACATTTACCGGTACTGCTGCAAAATTAGTATTTGATTTAAAATATCCAATGGATCTTAGAACTAATAAACTTGAGATTATTATAGACGGAGAAAAACAATTAAGAAGTCAGTACACATATGAAAACGTAAAAGATACTACTAAATCCTATACTAGATCGTTAGGACGTATTAATTTTGTAACTCCCCCTGCACTTAACAGTGTAATAACTGTAAGTTATTCTAAAGATGTTAGCATGTTAAATGCAGCTGATAGAGTAACTAATTTTTACGACCCAACTACAGGTATGTTAGGCGCTGAATTATCACAAGTTATGACAGGTATTGATTTTGGCGGTGTTGAAGTACGTAGCTTTGATTTTGATACTGAGTCAGGATGGGACACTGATGGATGGTTTACAACACCATGGGACACATATGATAATACATATGAAGATCATGTTTTTTATGCAGACGGTACAACTATTATAATTGAGTTAGATAGTGCATTAGAAGACGGTGTTACATACAATATATACAGAAATGGTGTTAGAATAGATGATTCTAATTACCCAGCTAATCCTACAAATCCTAATGCTATTATGACTTCGATTGTAGGAGACGGCCAACAAACGTTGATAAATCTCGCAGAATTAGGTATAGATCTAAATACTGACGATATCTTAATTGTACGCAAAATTACAAGTGAAGGTACAGTAAATCCTGATACTGATAGTTATGATACACAACTTAGTGGCGGCCAATTAAATTATGGTAATGCCGGCGGAACAGCTTCTGAAGATATTATAGTAGACGGAGACTTATTTGTAACTCCGAACAACGCAGCTGGCACTGAAGAACTAGTTGCAGGACAAGTACTAGATACAGTAGATATAAAAGTATTTGAAAGACCAGGTACTGGCACAGGACAAATATATAGCCAAAACTTTATTACAGACGGCACAACAGTTTATGATTTAGTAATACAACCAAATAGTCCTGATGCAGTTATTGTTAAGATTAACTCTAATATAGTCCATGACTATACTATAGATCTTAAACAGAATACATTAACGTTTACATCAGCACCTACTGTAGATCAACTATTAACAATTTTAACAATTGGTAAAAACGGACAAAATATATTAGATATTGACTCTCACGTTGCTGACGGTAGTACTACTATTTTTGAAACAAGTGTTGCATGGCAAGATGATCTTCAAATTGTTACTACAATAGACGGAGAAGCACATTCACCAGAAGCAGTAAATGCACGTAAGAGTGCTAATAATCGAGTAGAGTTTGAATTTACAGTTAGTACAGAAGCAGGCTCCACACTAGAGTATGAAATTTATAGTAACAAAGATGAAATTAATTATAGTAAAGTTGCTAAATCTGTATTAGTAGCAACAGGCGGCACTAAAACATATACGTTACCTGTAACTCCGTTGTATAGTAAGCCTGAAGGATTTTATACAATAGTTGAAGTTGACAATAAAGTGTTAATGCCAGGATATAGTAGACAGTTTACTATAGACAGCCCGTTAACAAGAGAATATGAATTTGAAAAATTCCAAGTAGCAGTATCTACATTACAACCGTCATTACTTAAAGTTTATCTCAACGATACATTATTAAACCAGGGAACACAATATCTTGTAAACATTGGTAATTCAAGTATTATACTTGATCCGGGTATATTAAAATTAGGTGATAAGCTCGAGTTGTTTACAATGGATTTAGCTGATTACATAATTGAAGGTAATGTGTTAACATTTACAGATAACTTTGCTGGACCACAACAAGACGATATAATTAATGTTTACACATTTAGTAATCACGGTGTTAACGAAATAGAAAGATATTCGTATACAGCGTTAGCACGTAGTAGTTTAACTGTAGGAACAGATGAGTTTACTCGCTTCCATAGTATTTTAGGAGGTAAGATTAGACTTAATGATCCTGCTATAGCATCGCAGTACGTTTGGACAATTATAAACGGTGAACTATTACAACCAAATGTTGATTATTCATTAAGTGATGACAAACAGCATGTAATACTTAATACCCAATTAACAGAAAATGACACTGTAGATGTTATACATTTCTCAGCTCCATTATCTACACCTAAAATTGCATGGAGACAGTTCCAAGACATATTAAACAGAAATATGTATAAGAGACTAGACAATGCGTTAAATATAACTTTACAAACAGATTTACTTAACGATGATTTGCGTATTAATGTAGTAGATACATCGCAATTACCTGATCCAGACAGACGTAATAATATTCCAGGTGTTGTTTTCATTAATGGCGAAAGAATAGAATATCTTGTAAAAGATAATAATTTGTTAAGACAGTTGCGTAGAGGTACATTAGGTACAGGTATTAAAGATATACATTATGCTGGTACAAAAATTGAACCAGCAGGTAGAGAGAAAAATATTCCGTATGCTGACAAAACGCATGTACAAAATTTTATTGCAACACAGGGTCAAACAAATTTTGAATTAGACTTTGTACCGAATAGTGTAAATGAATTTGAAGTATTTGCAGCTGGTAAACGGTTAAGAAAAACAGCATTAGAAAAATTTGTAATAGGATCAGAATTAGATTCGCCCGAAGGCGATATAACACTTGCTCCTGAATTTACATTATCGGGTAGTACATTAGTACTTTTAACCCCAATTGAAGAAGATAAACGAGTAACAATAATTAGAAAAACAGGTCAAATATGGGGTCCAACAGGAACTCCTATAAAAGACTTACAAAATGACATTGGAAATTTCTTGCGCGGAAGCATAAGTGAATTACCTGAATAAATACACTAGCAGGAGTAAACAAACTAATGATTAATGAAAACAGTGGCGTATATTTACAAGGACATATAAAGATTCACAATCCTGAATCTGGTGAAGTTTTTGTAGACAAAAAGAACGCAATACATTACGAAAATATGAGTATTGCATTAGCAGAGAGTTTGGGCAATTCAGGACAAGGCCCAATCGCAGAGATGAGCTTTGGTAATGGCGGTACAAATGTTGACCCAACCGGAATTATTACATATTTGACACCAAATAGTACCGGCACAAATGCAGGATTATATAACCAAACATTTACAAAAATTGTAGATGATAGAAATAAGAATAATATTGATCCTACTAGAAACAAAATTGAAACTAGACACTTAAATGGTACAAACTATACTGATATTTTAGTTACATGTTTACTTGATTATGGTGAACCAGATGGACAAGATGCTTTTGATACTGCCACTGATCAAGATGCGCTTTATGTCTTTGACGAATTAGGATTACGTTCTACAAGTTCTACAGGAAGTTTAGGCGGAGGTAGACTGCTTACCCACGTTGTTTTTCATCCTGTACAAAAATCATTAAACAGACTTATACAAATTGATTATACTGTTAGAGTGCAAAGTCTAAGCGGAGGTAATTCGTAATGCCTTATACCGTTAGATTTACTGACAACATTAATAAGGGTGAGCTCATTGTTGAAGACAGAGAAATTAATACTGATACAAGTTTAAGATTTCCTGGAAAACAAAGTACAAGTTACGGCCAAGATATTGCTGAAAACTTTTTACACTTATTAGAAAACTTTGCTGCACCAAATCCACCAGCTAATCCTGCTGAAGGACAAGTTTGGTATGATAATTCGACAACTGTTAATCAACTTAAAGTTTATGATGGAACAAACTGGGTTGCAAGCGGCGGTGTTAAAAAAGGTAATAATCAACCTGATATAGATACTAGTATCAAAGGCGACCTTTGGGTTGATACTGCTAACCAACAATTATATCTTAATAATGGCGGAGCATGGATATTAGTAGGACCTGAATTTAGTCAAGGGCTTGCTACAGGTGTAAGAGCAGAGCAAATTTTAGGAACAGATGACCGATTATACACAATATTAAGAATTGAAGTTGATAATAATCCAGTAGCAATTGTTTCGCAACAAGGATTTACACCAAAAGTTACAATTAGAGGATTTACAAAATTAAGTCCTGGGTACAATTTAAGCACAAGAAATTTTGAAAATGGTGTACCTAAATACAACGGTATTGCACAAAGTGCAGAATCTCTTGTTATAAGCAATTCTAATGTTCCTGCTGAAAATTTCCTTAGAGGAGATGTTAACAGCACAAGTACTAGTACCTTGAAAATCAAGAATAACCAAGGTATTACTGTAGGTGAAAACGGACAAGTTACTATAGGCGCAGCAAATGATCGTGCTTTGATACGAAATAACTTTACAGGTGCAAGTATAGACGTACAACTTAAAGAAGCGTCAGGTAATTACAAAACTATAATTCGAACAATTAATGATTCTGTAGGTATTGCTAATGAAGATCCGCAAGCAACTTTAGATGTTTCGGGAGATTTAAAGGTTTTAACTAATGTTAGTATTTCTGGAACAGACGATGCTGACGTACTATTTAATGATGATTATTCCTCAGGAGCATTAGTGTTAGCTGGCGGCGCAAGCATTGCAGGTAATATGAAAGTAGCAGGAGATACAACATTTGCATCACAGATAAAAGTTGCAGGTAACATATCTACTGATCCTGATTTAGATGCTGCTAGTCTTCCTACTTTAACTGGATTTAGTTTAATCGAAGCAACTAGATTCTCAGGAGTATTTGACGGTACATTTGAAGGTACAGTTACAGGTGCTTCGTCAGAGGCATCAAAACTAACAAACGCAACTGAATTTAGGATGTTAGGTGATGTTAGTTCTGAATCGTTTACATTTGACGGAGCAGGATCGCTTATTAAAACATTTACTACAAGTATTGCTCCAGGATTTGTTTCTGATAAACCACTGACAGATACAGTTGAAACTAGTGACGAAATATTAATTAATAGAGTAGTAGGAGATCAAGACGGTCTACATAGGATTACACAAGCTAATCTTATTTCTACTGTACCAAGAAATCCTGTTGGTATGATTGTTCCATTTGCTGGATTAATAGCTCCAGCGGGATGGTTAATTTGCGATGGTAGAGAAATACAAATACAAGTATACCAAGAATTATTTAGTATTATACAATATAATTTTAAAGATGCAAGTCAGCTAGTAAATTCTTTAGCAACACATTTTGCATTACCAGATTTTAGAGGAAGATTTTTACTAGGTGCAGATACAATGGGCGGCGTCCCGGCACAAACAACACAGAATGTTGCTGCAAGTTTTGTAGGCGGAAAAGCAGGCACTGAGAGTAAAACAATTAAGAAAAATAACTTACCTGCACACGAACACAGTTTAGTTTCACCGGGCGGCATACAACATTATGCTATTAGAGATGATTTACCGGCTGAAGAGGATCAAAGTAATAACGTTCCGTCATTAAGTATACCAACAGGTGCAGAAAACGTAAGTGGTATACCATCATCAGGTCAAATCCGAGGCGGCGGTATAGATGCTAATGATCAATATAACACTGTAGATAACGAACTCGTAGGTAGAAACTTAGATATTATGCCTCCCTATGCAACTGTTAATTATATTATATTTGCAAACAAGGAATAAGGAAAAATAAATGGCATATCAAGTAAACAAAACAGACGGTACACTACTTGTAGATTTAATCGACGGGATTATTGATACAAGTACTACAGATTTAAGTTTAGTAGGTAGAAACTACAAAGGATATGGTGAATCTTTCAATGAAAACTTTGTAAAACTTTTAGAAAATTTTTCTAATCCAAACGAACCAGTAAGTCCAATACAAGGACAACTTTGGTATGATACTAGCGAAAACAAACTTAAAATTTATGACGGAACAGTATTTCAAAGTGCTGCGGGTAGTTACATCAGTAACTTACAACCTAGCGGTGCTATACAAGGAGATACTTGGTACGATACAACAAAAAATCAATTTTACTTATACTCTGGTTTAGAGTGGACATTAATAGGTCCATCTTATACTAAAAATCAAGGGCAAACAGGTGTATTTGCAGACACTATATTTGATAGCGGACTACGAGGACGCACAGTATTAAAACTTTTTGTAAACAATTCCTTACAAGCAGTAATAAGTGCAGGCACAGACTTCAATCCTAACCCTTTACCTGGAAACATAATTTCTGAATTAGTAACAGAGTCTAATCCTGCAGGAACTATTAAACGTGGAGTAAATATTCTTCCTAGTACTAGTGACACAATTGATGATTTTAAGTTTAGAGGAACATCTCTTAACTCTGAAAATTTAGTTAGTGCTGTAGGAGAAATTATTCCTGAATCTAGACTGTTGAAGAATGACGAAAATGGAGTAATTCAAGGTAGTTTAGAACTGCAATCAAGCCAAGGATTAACAGTAGGTGTTAACGGCGAAACAACACATGTTATTGAAAATGGTTATACTATACGAAATACTAGAGCAAATCAAGATTTTAATATTGTAGTTAACTCTAGTGGCGGCGTGTTAACATCTTTAAGTCAGTCAAACGCATTAACTATTAAATCTAACACACAACGAGTTGGTATTTTTAACGGTAATCCTAGCTATAACTTAGATGTTACTGGAGACGTGCGTGTTACTGGAAACTTAACAGTTGAAGGCGATAGCGTAACAACTAATGTCGAAACTGTAGAAGTTGAGGACAAAAACATTGTACTTGGTAACGTTACTACTCCTACAGATCTTACAGCAGCAGATGGCGGCATTACGTTAAAAGGTGCTACTGACAAAACTTTTAATTGGGTAAACGGCAGCGATAGTTGGACGTCAAGTGAAAATATTGATTTAGCAAACAATAAATCTTACAAAATTAATAATGTTAATATTTTATCACAAACAACAATAGCAAGTAGTGTTGTTAACAGTAATCTACAAAACTTAGGCACACTAACACAACTAAATGTTGACACTACTAGAATAGACGGAAGTACACTGTCAAGATCGTCTGGTACAGGATTTACAATAAACGTAGGCGGCGACATTGATGTTTCTGCTAGTAAAATTACAAATTTATTAACACCAACAGCCGGTGCAGACGCAACTAATAAAACCTACGTAGATACACAAAACTTAACACAGCGAATTATATTTGGACTTGATACAACAGGTTGGGCATCAACAACAAACGATCAGATAATTTTATTGCTAACTAATTTATATCCTGTGGCACAAGTAAACAACGGTAAACAAGCAAGAGTAGCTTGTACATTCTATGGTAACCAAACTACTGATCCGATAAACATATCAGGATCTACAGTAGTAAGTACTGTAGATGTTGAGCCTGTAGGTGGCGCAGGAAGTCCAGTTACAGTAGTACAAGGTATTACATTACCAAATTCACTTACAACAGCAGTAACGCTAGTAGTTTCACGAGAAACTAGAGCATTTATTGTTGCTAACGGAGTATGGACAGTAGATGCAAGTCCTAGTCCATAATGAATAAATATACATAGTAAACATATTAGGGGAAGCACGAAATGGCTTATCAAATTGATAGATTTAACAGGACACCACTTGTTACAGTTCAAGACGGTACTTTGGATGAAACAACAGATATAAAATTTGTTGGTAAAAACTACGCTGGATACGGCGAAATACACAATGAAAACTTTTTGTTTTTATTAGAAAATTTTGCAGGAGCAAATGAGCCACCTAAACCATTAAGCGGTCAAGTTTGGTATGATAGCTCTAGCGATAAAATGAAGTTTAGAGATGGTAACAGCAGTTGGAGAACAATTGGTGGTTCTCAGACAAGTTCTACACAACCGACAGGACTTGCACAAGGTGATTTTTGGTGGGATACTGCTAACGATCAGTTATATGTTTACAACAGTACAGAATTTATTTTAATTGGTCCACAAGGAGCAGGCGAAAATACTACTCAAATGGTTAGTAAAACTGTTTTAGATACTTCAGATATAGCCAAAGCAGTAATTATTTCGACTGTAAATAATGTTCCAATTTCTGTATTCTCCCCTGATACATTTACAATTAAAAACGTTGCTGGAAATACCATTGATGGATTTACTGTAGTAAGACAAGGTATTACATTACGTGATTCAGATGGTGCTACAGGCGAAACTACTTCGGCATATAGATTCCACGGTACAGCAACTGATACTGATAGATTACAAGGTTTATCAGCATCAAGTTTTGTACAATCTGGAGATCCAACATTTGATCAACTTATTGAAGCATCACAAGGAATGATTATAGACGGAGTGTTTAGTTTAACTACTGAAGCTGGCGCCGCAAATGATACAGGCGTACTTAAAAACACTAGTGGCGCTTCTAACGAAATTAAATTTATAACACAAAATGCATCAAGCAACAATGTACATTCTTTAACAATAACAAGTGCTGGATTAACACCTGCTGTTACTGAAACATTTAATATAGGTGAAACTAACTTAAAATTTGATGAAGTACATGCAGTTTCGTTTAAGGGCATTGCAGATAATGCAAATCAATTACGTAACGGGAATACAGGTAGTGCTTATACATATGCTTCTGAATCATCTACAGGTGGCACAATTGCAATTAGAACAGCCGACAATAAAATACTTGCAGATGTATTTGAAGGTGTAGCAACAAGTGCTAGATTTGCTGACTTGGCAGAGAAATATACTACTGGAGAAACACATCCAGTAGGAACAGTTATGCACGTATGCGAAGATGTCGCACATGAAATTGCTCCGTGTTTACTAGATAGTTTTCCAGTAGGCGTTATATCAGAAAATCCTGCTTATTTAATGAATAGCGAATCAAGCGGACAAGCAATTGCGTTAGAAGGACGTGTTCCGGTAAGATGTATTGGCGAAGTTCGAAAAGGTCAAATTGTCTATGTAGATGCTGATGGTACTGCTAGTACTAAGTATAATGGAAATCCTAGAGTTGGTGTTGCATTAGAAACCAGTTTAGATATAGCTGAAAAGCTAGTTGAGTGTATTTTAAAGTTATAAATTTGACAGACTAGTTTTTGATAAATACTCATAGTAAGGTGATAACCGAATTTATGAGGACGACCAATGGCAATAGCAGCTGATAGTATCATTGATGCAGATGATTATAACGGAATTAGAAATAAGATTATAAAAGTTTTGAGCGACGACGGCGCTGATCAAAAGATCGGCTATGGTCGTGCTGTATCTAGTTCTGCTAGAAGCGAAGGAGATATTATCTCTTCGGCTGATATGACAGCATTATATAACGACTTAGAACTTATTAAAGAACATCAAAATGGTTTTGCTGAATCAGACCCTTCATTTGGTTGGTCACCTACACTTAGTTTAAACGCTCCATCAGCAGTTGAAATTATTGGCGCAGATGCTTCGATAGATGTAACTGACGGTACAACTGATGATGACGAAGGATTTTTAGACTTTTCGGCAGTTGCTACTGATATACTTACTTTTGCAAATAATTTCCCTACAAGTTTTCCGGGGGCTGGAAGCTTCACAGTTGACGGATTAGTTTCAGATACAAGAACACCGGACTGGAACGGAACTGTCTCGCATACAACTACAGTAAATTTTCCCAATGCTGATGCACGTAGATATTTTTTCAATGCAGGTGGACGTATTAGATTCACTGCAAGTTTAACAGGCGGTAACAGTGTTGCAGGTGACCAAACTCAAACTTATCCAGATAGTCCTGCATACCAAAAAGATGAAATTTGGCAAACTATGCTTAATGTAATGTCTAATATTGATTTTGGAAGAGACGGAACAACCCAACCAAACTCAGCTTCGGGTACTCCGGCTACTGCAATTGGCAATTATCAACTAACAAATACAGATCAAACTATTTTTACAAAAAACGGTAGCGGAGTTTATTCTGAAAACTATTATCAAATTAAAGCAAGAAATGTGTCTACTAAAAGTATTAGATTTACAGTTTCGTTTGTTGATGCAGATCTCGGAGATGATAGAAATGCTGATGCATATAATTACCAAACTGACGAAAATGTTACAGGTACTGTTACTAGTGTTGTACAAAGTGTAACACCTAGTGCATTTTTAGGAATACCTGAACCTAGTGCTACAGAAGATTTAACACTTGACGGTTCAACGCCTACAAGTTATACATTAAGCACAAATAATTCAGCAGTTGACGAAGGCCAACAATTTATAATTACTCTTGATACAACTAATGTTCCAAACGGAACATTAGTACCTTACACAATTACAGGAGTTACAACAGCTGATATAAACGCTGCCAGCCTAACTGGCTCATTTAATATACAAGGTAACACACGGGCATTAACTTTCACAGCCACAGCAGATGCTGCCGGTAATGAAGGCGACGAAATTTTTAGTTTAACATTAGACAACGGATTTGGAGGCACAGCAGAGGTTACAATTACTGATACAACAGTTTTATCTAGTTCTGAAAACTTCCCTTCAACAATTCCACACACTGGATGGGGAGTAATAACGCATTTTGTTGATAGCACTAATACAACAGCACGAGCAACTGCTGATGTTACTATAACAAATGATAATGCAAATAGTAGAATTGCTATAACTTCAAGAACATTTACTAATATTGCAACTCCACCTACAGATTTTACAGGGTATATTAACTATGTAGGAGTTGGAACAGTTACTATCGAAGCTAGATATACAGTAACAGTTATGACATCTAACCAGCAAGATGGTAGTAGAACACCTGCTAACCTTTCAACACCTTCAAATTGGTATACATTAGCAGACGGTGCATCAAGAACATTTGATTGGATTGCCGAAGATACTAGTGCTGCTTCTAGTACTAGGGGATTAACTAGCGGGTCTGATGTAGTGTTTGAAGTTAAAATAACAGATGATAACGGTACATTTATACGATCTTCTAGTGGTAATACTGTAACTCTAGAAGCCCAGTATGTGGAAACAGCACAAGAAATTAATTCATTATGGTTTGCTGATGACGACAGTAATGAAAATACTATCGACGGAACCGAGCGTATTGGATTTACATTGAATACAGACGGAACTACTGATCGATATCTATTAATATATAATAATAGCAATTATTCAATTACACCGAGTACTACCGCAGGCACTCCGTGGTTACCAACACTAATTCAAAGCGCAGATGCTGGAGATAACTGGCAAGTTATGATTACATCAGTATCAAATTCAAATAGTAATCTTTATACATCTACATCAGATCCTTTTGGAACGTGGATTACAATGACTGATCCTATTACAGTTTATGCCGCTGACACCGCAACAGGTGAACTTGGGAATTCAGAACTTAATTTAAAAATTCGTAGATCAGGATCAGCAACTAATGATGTTAATGAAGCAATTATTTTAAAACAAGATTTAACAACTGCTGCTGACCCAGTTTCGATTGATGGTAATTTAAATGCTACTGCAGATAGTAATGGTTTGGGTGGATCGTGTAGCGCAAGCTTGTATTGGAATGCCACTGCAAACGGCGCTCTAGATATTGGTAAAGTATCCACTAGAGGGTTCGGTAATCCTGGGTCAAACACCCCAGAAGTAACTTGGTTAAACTCAGGCAGTGCTTCGGACTATGAAGTTAGGTTTACATACACAGTAACTATAACTGCCGGCGGCGATACCAACGGATCTTATACTAATACCGTTTCCTTTAATGGATCATTACCTGTATCCGGAACTTGGTATCCTGCAGAAAATTCCCATAAACTAAACGTTAATGATTCAGGCACAAGTCCAAGTTCGTCAATTATTGCTGGCACTGTTGATATTCGTCAACAAAGCACCGGAACAATTTTAGCTACAAAAGGTTTTGGACTTACCGCAAACAATGATCCGTAAATTAGAGAGAAAATAAATGGCAGCACAAGTAGATCAAATAATTACAGCAAGTTCGTTTAATGCTATTCGAAGTAAAGCAAATCGTATTCTCGGATCTGGCGACAGCGGAACTAGAGGCTACGGAATTCCACTAGAAAGCTCAACTAAAGTTGACAACGACATTATACAAGCAAGTGATATGCAGGCTTTATATAACGACCTTGTTAAAGCTAGACAACATCAAGTTGGTATCCCAGTAACTTGGTCAAACGCCACAGACGGATTAAGTTCACCGTCTACTGGTGAACTTGTGGGTGTTTTTGCAGCTGACGTAGGTCCAGGTGGGAACAGCACTAGTGCTACTGCAACATCTGATTTAGATGAAGGATTTTTAGATTTTGAAAATGCAGCTAATGATATTGAAAGTGGTAAATTCTTAGTCGGAGCAGGACAGTCTGAAATATCTACACTTGCTACAAATGCTAGAGTTACTAACTGGAACGGTTCGCTTACATTTGGATTTACGCTTACTTGGGAAAATTTTGAAGAAAGACGATTTTGGTTTAATTCTGGAGGGTATATTACAATTGCTAGTAATTTAGCAGGCGGCACCTCGATTCCAGGAAATGAAGTAAATACTCCTCCGGCTACCAAAGACGAAATATGGCAAACAATGCTTAATAATATGGGAACATACAAAATTAGTGTATCTGGAAGTGAAGTTGTAGCAGGCACTGCAACAATAAATTCAGGAGTCAGCGGAATTTACTCTGATACTTCTAATGCCACTGATTGGTCAGCATATAATAATTCTAATAGACTTACTGTTATGTCTAAATCCGGAACTGGAATATATAGCGAAAATGAATTTAAAATAGAAGCATGGCAAACTAATACTAATTCAATAAGATTTTTATTAACATATAGTGATAACGATATCGGAGACGATGTAGATGGTGATGAATATTCAAATCCTGTAGATGAAAATGTTACAGGCACAATAACCGCAGTAGTAACAGCAAGAACAGCAACCGGATTAGGCAAAGAGTATCCTGCATTAACTATAAACGATGAATTTTAGGACTTGACAACTTCTTAATTATACTGTATAATATGTAATTATTAGGAGAGTTTCGTGGACGAAAAACTATCAAAAGCATTAGATTTCAGTAATGTAATGCTAACTCATCAAGCACAAAAAAACAATCTAAAAGAGCAATACTATGCTAGTATTGACACGTATCATAATGGATCAAAATTTCTAGCAACTCCTGCATTAATTTCTTTTTGTACATCGTTACTACAACTTAAACAAGAAACTGCAATACTAATAGATTGTAACGATTTGCCGTGTAATATTGAAAATCTTAAACAGTTTACAGATGAGTTAGTTGATTGTTATGCAACAGCTACAAACGTATACCTAAATGAATATAATAATATAAAAGTAAAACGGTCTATAACGGATATTATTAATGACTAATGGATGTTTATTATTTGCATACAATAATGGATTATTTGATTATATTATGCAGGCAGATTTTCTAGCCGCTAGAATAAAAAAACATTTAGATATACCTACATCAATTGTTACAAGTGATGTTGAATACGCTAATACTTTTACAAATTTTGATAAGGTAATATATAAACCTAATTCAAGTTCTAACAAAAGAAAGTTTCACTGCGGAGCGTTTTATAATAAATCCGCAGCGTTTAAAAATGATACAAGAGTTTATGCGTACGAACTTTCGCCTTATGATAAAACATTATTACTAGATACAGATTATATTATATCTAATGATAGTTTTAAAAATTGTTTTCAAGTAAACGATGATTTTCTAATTTATAAAGACGCTACTAATATTAATACACAGTTTTCTAAAACAACTGAGTTTAGTAAAATTAGTGATACAAGTATAGATTTTTATTGGGCTACGTGTGTATATTTTACAAAAACAGAACGTAACAAAATCTTTTTTGATCTTCTCCAACATATACAAGAAAATTGGCATCATTATAAATCTGTTTATAGATTAAGTTATATTACATATAGAAACGATTTTGCTTTTAGTATTGCTATACATATAATGAACGGATTTCAACAAGGGTCATTTGCAAAACAAATGCCGGGTAAAAAATATTATATTACCGACAGAGATCACTGCCATAAAATTGATGATAATAATCTTACTTTCTTGCTTGAAAAGAAAACACATCCTGGAGAATATTTCCTATCTAAAACAAAAAATATAAATGTGCATGTAATGAATAAGTTTAGTTTGGGAGAATTGTTAAATGAATTTTACAATGTTAGCTCAGAATAGTACGGACGTAGATTACGTACAACAAGCATGTGTTTCTGCAATGAGTATAAGACATACAAACCCTACAAGTAAGATCTGTTTAATTACTAATGACGCAGTTCCAAGTAAGTACAAAGAACTATTTGATGCAGTAGTAGAAATTCCATGGGGAGACTCTGCTCACAAATATGAATGGAAAATACATAACAGATTTAAGATTATTCATGCATGTCCTTTTAGCGACACTGTTGTTATTGATACTGACATGCTAATACTAAATGATCTTTCTAACTGGCAAACACATTTTGAAAAGTATGACTTTTGGATATGTAATAACGTAAAAACATATCGCAACGAGATAGTTAATAATCAGTTTTATAGAAAAAAATTAAATAAATTTAAACTTCCTAATGTGTATTACGGACTGCATTATTTTAAAAAGTCTAAATTTGCATACGAATTTTATGGATTGCTAGATATTATTGTTAATAATTATAGCGACTTTTTTAATCTGCATAATATGAATTTACAAAATTTTGCAAGTATGGATATTAGTAGTAGTCTTGCTACAGCAATATTAGATTGTGAATCTGTTATTACTAATAATAGTCACTATGCACCTATGTTTACTCATATGAAGGCAAACATACAAAATTGGCAAGGACTAAAAGATAGTTGGCAAAAAGAAGTTGGCACTTATCTAACAGATGATGCACAACTATATGTTGGCAATTACAAACAAAGTAATATATTTCATTATACAGAAGATGATTTTATTACAAGTGATGTAATTAACACATATGAAAAAATAATTGGAATTTAGATGCGATTTAAAATACCTAAAACAAAAAAAACTGAGCCATTATATTATAAGGTATATTACGAAAAAGCCACTGGTCAAATTATTTCTATTTCAATTAAAGACAAGCCGTCTTTAGATACTCATTTTACAACTACGTTTAACGAAGTATGCGAATTTATAGACGGAACTAAAAGTTTAATTAATTATAAAGTTACATACGATTTACAAAAAGCAAAATTCCATATTGTACATAAAGATGATAAGATTGTATTAGATGTAGATAATCTAATACATAAAATTACCCAGTCTGGTCCAGCACAACTATGTATTATAAAGGATAATATATTAAACGAATGGCAACTACACCTTGATCTTAACTTAACAGCAAAAAATAATATTAATAATGCTGGAGTTTTAGACGAAATATTATGGTTTAGTATAACACAAGAAAATAATCCAAATATACTATACAGACATTTCTCAGCTAGTATGCACGAACTTATAAATGAGCAAACTATGTCTTTTAAATTTTTAAATCACAAGGAAACAGATGTAACCAAATACAGTATATATACTAATAAGAGACTAGTATCCTATTCTAAAAGAGAAATACATGAGCCAAATTAAAATTTTAGATTATGACATTATATATTTGTCGTACGATGAACCAAATGCTGATAAAAACTATGCAGATTTATTAACTAAAGTGCCATGGGCAAAACGTGTACACGGTGTAGAAGGAAGTGACGCTGCACACAAAGCATGTGCAAAATTATCAGAGACAGATAGATTTATTACAGTTGATGGTGACAATATTGTACATCCTAAGTTTTTTACACAAGTGCTAGATCTCTCTAAGCATCCTAATTTAGAAAATAGTGTAATAAGTTGGTGTGGCAAAAATATTATTAATGGGTTAATGTACGGCAACGGTGGGTTAAAGTGCTGGCCAAAGAATTATGTGTTGAATATGAAAACACATGAAAATGCTGATCCAAATAATTTGCAAGCACAGGTAGACTTTTGTTGGGATCTAGAATACATACAGCAAAATAGTTGGTATAGTGATGTGTATAATAACGCAACACCACATCAAGCATGGCGAGCTGGATTTAGAGAGGGTGTTAAAATGGCACTTGACCAAGGTATAAAACCTACTAAAGATGATTTTTTACGAGGGCATTGGAAAAACTTACATCGACTGTGGATATGGCTTATGGTTGGTGCAGATGTTGACAACGGTAAATGGGCAATCTATGGCGCCCGTGAAGGCCTGTACAAAACAATGTGTACTGATTGGGATTTTGTAAATGTAAGAGATTTTGAATATCTTAATCGCATGTGGAACGAAGTTGAACCAACAGTATCAATGAATGGATTAGAAGAGTCGATTGAAGATTACGGTATTAAACTTATTAACGAACTTGAGATTCCTATTGCTGAAGAATGCCTAAATGCACAGCAAAGTAAATTCTTTAAAACAGTATATCAGAATCCTAGTAGAAATCCTCAACAGCAGTTTATAATTGATCCAGAATGAGCAAAGACCAGAGAGGTGACGAAGTTGAACTACTTAAAGGAAAATACCAAAGCGTATACTTCGAAAGTAGTAAACAATTATTAGAAGGACTTAACAGTGTAAGTCCTAGTTTCTGTTTAGCTAAATGGTATAGTGTTAGTTTACATTTACCAACCGGTAGAACACATAGTTGTTATCATCCTCCTAGCCATCATATTCCTTTAGAAGAACTTGCTGCATCGCCTGACGCACTACACAACACACAGCATAAAAAAGAACAACGTACTAAAATGCTTAAAGGCGAACGACCTAAAGAGTGCGAGTTTTGTTGGGCATTAGAAGACCAAGGTAATATGAGCGACAGAGCATATCGTAGTAAAGACGTTTACGAGCCCGATCTTATTGAAGCAGCACAAATAGAAGAAAACCCAAAGCCTAGATACTTAGAAGTAAACTTTAATCAAGCATGCAATCTTAAATGTGCGTATTGCAGCCCTCATTTAAGTACAGAATGGCATAAAGAAGTAAAACAACACGGTGCTTATGAACTAATACATGGTAACCATAATGATCCTCGATGGGTTGAACGCATGGGTATTAATAACTCACCAGAAAGTCCTTATGTAAAAGCTTTTTGGGAATGGCTTCCTGATGTATATTCTACACTAAAAACATTCCGAATGACAGGCGGCGAGCCTCTAATGGATAAAAACACATTTCGAGTGTTTGACTACGTAAAAAATAATCCACATAATAGTTTACAATTATCGATTACTAGTAATTGTTGTCCGCCTAAGAATCAATGGCAAAGATTTATGGATGATTTAGACAGTGTAACTGATAACGTAGATCATTTTATGTTATACTGTAGTCTAGATAGTTGGGGAACACAAGCAGAATATATTCGTAATGGGCTAGACTTTGATATACTGTATAAAAATATACGAGAATACCTTACAAAAGGCAAAAATCACAGCCTTACATTTATTATAACTGCTAATTTACTAAGTTTACCTGGCTGGACAGAATATATAAAAAATATACTTGCATTGCGCAAAGAATTTAATACCGATAGGCAGTTAATTTGGTTAGATACTCCTATGCTACATGATCCTAAGTGGATGAGTATGCAACTAGCAAATGAGCATATGCTAACACCATTACTAGAAAGCATACAGTTTATGGAAGCAAACCCTGAAACTACTGTAAATAGGTATCAAGGATTTAAAGATTTTGAAGTTGATAAAGTCAGAAGACTTTATGAATGGGCAAACCAACCATTAAATACAGTTGAAGAAATACAAGCAAAAATAAATTTCTATCTGTTTTTCAACGAACATGATAGAAGACGAAATACAAACTTACTAGAAACATTTCCTAGTCTTCAAGACTTTTATAACCAATGTAGAGAACAATATGAGCAGAGATAAACGAGTAGATGAAGTAAAAGACAGACTAAACAAAGTAGGCTGCGGCTTTTGCACACAAAAATGGCTACATGAGACACTTTATCTTCATACTGGTGACAATCACAGTTGTTATCATCCGCGACCACATCATATTCCATTGGTAGAAATACAAGATAATCCAAGTGCTTTACATAATACAAAATGGAAAAAGCAACAACGTAAAACTATGTTAGAAGGTGGCCGACCAGACGAATGTTACTATTGCTGGAATATCGAAGACTTGCCTGGAGAACACCTTAGCGATAGGCATTTTCATAGTGCTAGTAGTTATGCAGAACCTATGATTGAAACACTTGCTGATATGCCTTGGAATAAAGATATAAATCCAAGATATTTAGAAGTTAGTTTTGGCAATGGTTGTAATTATCGTTGTGGATATTGTTCGCCGCAAGCTAGTACGCTATGGATGGACGAAATTAAAAAACATGGTAATTATGATTTAACATATAATCAATACGGTATTGACTTTTTAGAACACGGCACATACTATGGTCCTAAAGATGATAATCCTTATGTAGAAGCATTTTGGAAATGGTGGCCAAGTTTGCGTAAAGACCTTTGGACATTACGCATTACAGGAGGAGAGCCTCTAATGAATCCTGGTTCTATGCAGTTTTTAGATTTACTAGAAAAAGAACCTGCTCCGCAACTAGAAATTAGTCTTAATAGTAACCTAGGAGTTACAACAAATAAAATAGATAAGTTTTATGATAGAATAGACTCTTTAGTAGAACATAAAAAAATTAAACAGTTTAGTTTGTTTACAAGCATAGATACATGGGGTCCACAAGCAGAATATATGCGGACTGGTATGAACTTAGTACATTGGGAACGTAACTTAAAAGAAGCAATGCGTAGAGGATTTCAAGTAAATCTAATGTGTACTTTTAATGTCTTGTGTGTTACTAACTTTAAAAGTTTATTAGAGAAAGTTTTAGAATGGCGAGAAGAGTTTGGCAAAGATGCTATTGGGTTTGATACACCGTATCTAAAAGAACCACATCATTGGATGATTAATATTCTACCTGAAAGTTTCAATTCGTACATGGACGAAACATTAGAGTTTATTGACTCACACGGCGATAAATTTAAACCTAGCGAATATGAAAAATTTAAACGTGTTACAAATTTTATGAGAGAAAATCCAATTGACCCGTTAAAAATACAAAAAGGACGACGAGACTTTTATAGTTTTTTTAATGAAAATGATAAACGTGTTGGACTAAATTTGTTAGAAGTATTTCCTGAATATACAGAATTTTACAATTACTGTAAACAAGTTTATGAAAATTACGGATAGTACAAATGTGGTCAGATAAAAATACTGTACAGATACATATGGAACTTACTAATGCATGTAATGCTGCATGTCCCATGTGTGTAAGATTCCATAATAACAGTCCGTTGACAAGACCTGATTTAGAAATAGGTCAAATTACATTAGAGTTATTTAAAAAGTATATTCCTAACGATATATTAACACAAATAAATTTAATAATGTTTTGCGGTGTTCACGGCGATCCAGGTGTTGCTAGAGACACATACGAAATCTGTAAACATATTGCAGAAACATCGCCCAACACAAACATTATGATGAATTCTAATGGTGGCATGCGAACTCCAAGCTGGTGGTCTAAAATGGGTAAATTATTTTCAAAAAAGAAACACTGGCTAATGACATTTAGTATAGACGGACTTGAAAATAGTAATCATTTATATCGTAGGAATGTTGAATGGAATAAATTAGAAGCAAATGTTAAAGCATTTACTCAACATAATCCAAGAAGTGCTTGGGATTTTTTAATTTTTGCACATAACGAACATCAACTTGAAGAAGCTAAAGCTCGCTGTAAAGAATTTAATATTACAGAATTTATTCCTAAAAAAGCACTAGGTGTAGACAACGGTGTTTCGCTAAAACGATTACCGGCATTAACTAAAGATGGCGAATTAGATTATTATATTGATGCTCCGTTAGATCCTAAGAATAGGAATTTAGAAAATCCAACTGGTCCTGTAGAAGAACATTATCAATCTTTTGATAAAACTGATTATTATCTTAATAAAAAGAAAAAACATTTATCTATTAATTATTACCAAACACAAGTTGTAAAAGTGTATGATAATATTGATGACACTAAATGGGATAATGTAGAAATTAATTGTAAAAGTCATAAAACTTTTGGTACTGAAATATTTATAGATAATTTTGGGCGTGTAATGCCGTGTTGTTATGTAGGAACACACTTAAACGGCACATATACAAGTACTGAAAGTATGCAACTACATAAGGCACTAAATGATTATGGCTGGGAAAAGTTTGATCTTAACTTAAAACCATTAACTGAAATTTTATCAGAAGGACATTTAAATCGTGTGTTTGCCGATACTTGGAATTTAGAAAGTGTAAAGTGCGGCAAGATGGCATTTTGTGCAGACACTTGTGGTAAAAATTCTTCTCTTGATAGAATCTTCACTCATGAGGATATTGAAGATGCTACAAGATTTAATTTACGGAATACAGATGTATGATATATTTTACATAGGTGATAACTCACCGCATCCTAATGCTAAACATGCTGATAGCTACGAGCATGCGAAGTCTATGTCGATGACTAAAATGTTTTGGTTAGTTTGGAAAGACTTACACGTCTTAGATAGCTTTGATTTTTTATATAAAGCAGACAACTTTAGTCTTGATGTTACACATGTTTTTCGTAATGGCAATCATTATGACGGTGTAACGTTATTCAGTAAATCTTCACCAGTCTCAAAACGTGAAATAGATTATCGATTCTATGCAAGTAAAAAAGAATTAGAAATCACAGCATCAATGCCTAGTATGTACGACATTGTGTTTATTAGTTACAACGAACCAACAGCAGACGACAATTTTAAAGCCCTACAACAACGTTTTCCAAGAGCAAAGCGAGTACATGGTGTAAAAGGCATACATCAAGCACACATAGCTGCTGCAAAGCTCTGTGACACCGATATGTTTTGGATCGTAGACGGTGATGCTGTTATAGTAGATGAATTTAATTTTGATTATCAAGTACCTAAATGGAATCACGATCATGTATTTGTGTGGCGAGCAAAAAATCCTATTAATGATATGGTATACGGCTACGGCGGTGTAAAATTATTTCCAACAAGACTCACCATTGACATGGATGTTACTAAACCGGATATGACTACAAGTATTAGTAGTAAATTTAATGCTATAAAGGAAGTATCAAATATTACATCATTTAATACAGGAGAGTTTGAAACATGGAAAGGCGCATTTAGGGAATGTACAAAACTTTCTAGTAAAGTAATTGATAGGCAAAAGAACGAAGAAACAGATAATCGTCTTCAAATTTGGACAACCATTGGAAAAGATCGCCCTTATGGAGAGTATGCTATTAGAGGTGCAAGAGCAGGCGCAGCATATGGAGCAGCAAATCAAGGCAACACCGAAGCGCTCAA
>Ga0102812_10000400_pt1 | contig 31945 bp, 33 predicted proteins | sample ColrivemetaGS713_FD_79334 | JGI IMG/M metagenome (GOLD analysis project Ga0102812, IMG submission 79334) | Estuarine microbial communities from the Columbia River estuary - Flood tide ETM metaG S.713 | ecosystem: Environmental > Aquatic > Marine > Intertidal zone > Estuary | place: USA...
CTTCTTTTTAGAAAGATCAAACAGATTATTAATAATCTTTTCAAAATGTCAAACAAAACTGTTGGGGTAATGAAATTTTAACAGTACTAAAGTACATAAAAAAACAATATAAAAAAATAAAAAAGACAAAAATTTACCATTTATTATAAAAAACATACCATTTGTTAGCAAAATTAACCATTCATAAATATTATATATGATTAAATTAGGAGTATTTTTTAGTTTTTTATATTGGAAATGAACGTGTTATTTAAAAAAAAGAGCCAAAAAAAAGCGAATTTCTAAGAGAGATTCGCTTTTTTAAAGGTTTAATTATTTTGTTAATCCAGCTCTTTTCAATAAAGCTTCATTTGTTGGTTTTTTACCTCTAAAATTTATGTATAAATCCATCGGTTTATCTGTGCCTCCTTTTTCTAAAATTTGCTTTTTAAAATTTGAAGCAGTTTGTTTATCAAAAATTCCATTTTCTAAAAATAAAGCAAAAGCATCTGCATCTAAAACTTCAGCCCATTTATAAGAATAATAACCTGATGAATAACCTCCCTGAAAAATATGAGAGAAAGAAGTACTCATGCAATTTTCTTTAACATCAGGAAAAAGTTGTGTGTTTTTAAATGAAGCCAATTCAAACTCTTTTACATTTTTTATGGCTGAAGGATTTTTACTGTGCCATTCCATATCAAGCATGCCAAAACTTAATTGTCTTAACGTTTGCATGCCTTCTAAAAAATTAGAAGATTTTTTTATTTTAGCAATTAAATCCATAGGAATGACTTCATTGGTCTCAAAATGTTTGGCAAATAAATTAAGAGCTTCTTTTTCATAACACCAATTTTCAAATACTTGGCTAGGTAATTCAACAAAATCCCAATAAACACTTGTTCCAGATAAACTAGGATATGTTGTATTTGCAAGCATCCCGTGCAGTGCATGACCAAACTCATGGAAAAGTGTGGTTACTTCATTAAAAGTTAACAGCGAAGGTTTTGTTTTGGTAGGTTTAGTGAAATTACACACAATTGAAATATGTGGTCTTGAATTTTCATTACCTTTTTTCCATTGAGATTTAAAAGAAGTCATCCAGGCACCATTCCTTTTTCCTTTTCTTGGGAAAAAATCAGCATATAAAATAGCTATATAATTTCCACATGTGTCGGTAACTTTAAAGGTTTTAACTTCATCATGATATGTGTCAATAGTATAAATTTCTTCAAAATTTAAATCATATAATTTATTTGATATTTGAAATACTCCATCAATAACATTCTCAAGTTTAAAATAAGGTTTTAACTTTTCTTCTTCTAAATCAAAAAGTTCTTTCTTTAATTTTTCTGAATAATAAGCACTATCCCATTTTTCAAGGTTATTAATTCCATCTTTTTTTGCTAATTCTGTTAATTTATGAAGTTCTTGAATTGCAGCTGGCTTTGCTTTTTCCAATAAATCATTTAAAAAAGTAATTACATTGGAAGGTGTTTCAGCCATTCTTTCTTCTAAAACAAAGTGAGCATGAGAATTATACCCTAATAAAGTAGCTCTTTTATACCTTAAGTTTATCAAATCTAAAACAATTTGCTGATTGTCATTTTTATTGTTTTGGAACGCTTTTGCTCCAAAGGCTAATGACATTTTTTTTCTTAAATTTCTATCTTCAGCATACGTTATAAAAGGAACATAACTTGGGTAATCAAGAGTAAAAACCCACCCTTCTTTTTCTTTTTGTTTCGCTACAATTTCGGCAGCCTCAATAACTCCTTCAGGTAAGCCATTTAATTGTTCTTTTGTTGTAATATGAAGTTCAAAATCTTGAGTTTCTGCTAATACATTTTCACCGAATTTTAATTTAAGTTTGGCTAATTCAGCATCAATTTTTCGAAGTTCAATTTTTTGTGCTTCATTTAAGTTAGCACCATTTCTAACAAAACTCTTATACTTATTTGTTAAAAGCATGTCTTGTTCAGCATTCAAATTTAGCTCATTTTTTATTTCATTTACCAATTTTACCTTTTTAAATAATTCTTCATTTAAAGTTATATCATTGGAAAATTCTGATAATAATGGTGAAATTTCTTGAGCAATTTGCTGAATTTCATCATTTGTTTCAGCAGAATTTAAATTAAAAAAGACGCTTGAAATTCTATCTAATTGCTGCCCACTAAATTCTAAAGCTTCAATGGTATTTTCAAAAGATGGAATGCTTTTGTTTTTTATTATAGCATCAATTTCTTTTTTTGCATTTTTAATGCCTTCCAAAAAAGCTGGTTTAAAATGCTTGTTTTTTATTTTTGAAAATGGAGCAGTTCCATTGTATGTTGAAAATTTCTGTAAAAGAGGATTATTCATAGGTTTAGCTAAATACTAGTTAATGTTTTGCAAAGATATTATATGAGTTGACTTTTTTTGAATTATAATAGTAGAAATAAAAGTTAAAAAATAGAAACTAAAAAAATCATCAACAATAATATAATTTATTTGATAGCTATTCGTTATATATTATACAAAAATAGGGTATTATGAAAACTGCAATTTTAAAAAGAAGAAGGGCTAAACTATTTGTAAATGAAGAAATTATAAATGTAAAATCAAATTTCAAATTACATATAAGCACCTTTTTTCCAGAGTTTACTTATATTGATAAAAAGGGAAAATTAATAACTTCCAAAAATAATATAGTTATTTAAGTTATTTTTTAATTGCCTCAGAGGCTTTAAGAACTTTAACTTTTAAACCTTCCTTATATTGAAGAATTTTGGTTAGCACTATTTGATTTGAACTTCCAATAATTTGAGCAGCTAAAATTCCTGCATTTAACGCCCCATCTAAAGCAACTGTAGCAACAGGAACTCCACCTGGCATTTGAAGTATTGATAAAACCGAATCCCAACCATCAATTGAATTTCTGGATTTAACAGGAACTCCAATAATTGGTAAAGGGCTCATAGATGCAACCATTCCTGGTAAATGAGCTGCGCCACCAGCTCCTGCAATTATTACTGAAATTCCTCGCTTATGAGCATTTTGTGCATAATCAAATAATTTTTCTGGAGTTCTGTGTGCTGAAACTATATCTACTTCTGTTTCAATTTCAAAACTTTTTAAAATATCAATTGCTTGTTGCATAATTGGAAGATCAGAATCACTCCCCATAATTATTCCTACTTTGCTCATGTTTTTTATATTAAAAGTTAAAATTTAAAAAGTTAATTTTCACTACTCACTACTCACTACTCACTACTCACTACTCACTACTCACTACTCACTACTCACTACTCACTATTTACTAATTACTCTAATTGTGTTTTTTACTTTTTCAGCAACTTTTCTTGCTTCTGCTAAATTATTATTAACAACAGTCACATGTCCCATTTTTCTGAAAGGTCGAGTTTGTTTTTTTCCATAAATGTGCGGAGTAACACCATCCATTTTTAAGATTTCTTCCATATTTTCATATACAACTTCTCCAGAAAAACCTACTTCTCCAACCAAATTTACCATAATTCCAGCAACTTTACTATCAGTATTTCCTAAAGGAAGGTTTAAAATACTTCTTAAATGTTGTTCAAACTGACTTGTATAAGATGCTTCTATACTATAGTGACCACTATTATGTGTTCTTGGTGCAACTTCATTTACTATTATTTCGTCATCAATTGTTTGAAATAATTCTACAGCTAATAAGCCAATATGTTGAAATGATTCCGCAACTTTTAACGCAATATTTCTAGCTTTTGAAGCTACTTCATCTGAAATTCTTGCTGGACAAATAACATATTCAACCTGATTTGCTTCTGGATGAAACTCCATTTCCACAACTGGGTACGTTTTTATTTCGCCATTTTTATTACGTGCAACTATTACGGCTAATTCGTTTTTAAAAGGAATTAATTCTTCAATAATACAATCTGTATCTGCTAAAGAATTTAAATCTTGTTCATTTTTAACTATTTTAACACCAGTGCCATCATATCCAAATTGAGAAGATTTCCACACAAAAGGATATTTTAAAGTTTCTTTTGTCAATTCACTTAAAGATGAAAATCTTTTGTGAGGAGAAGTAGGAATATTATTTGCTACAAAAAAATCTTTTTGTTTTCCTTTATGTTGTATTATTTTTAAAACATTAGGTTGAGGATAAATTTCCAGTCCTTCTTCTTCTAATTTTAATAATGCTTCAGTATTAACGTGTTCAATTTCAATAGTTAATAAATTAACTTTTTTACCAAAATTGTATACAGTATCAAAATCCATAAGGCTTCCTTGATGAAATTCATTACATATTTGTGCACAAGGAGCATCTTCTGCAGCATCTAAAATACTTGTGTAAATATCGAATTTTTGAGTTTCGGTGAGCAGCATTTTACCTAATTGGCCACCGCCTAAAACGCCTAATTTAAAATTTGATGAGAAATAATTCTTCACTTTTTATTGCTTTCGCACAAAAATAGTAATCTGTTTTTAATTAGGTACTTAAAAATTGGTAATATTTAAAGTTGTGCTATTTAAAACCAGCACTCTGTATTCTCTTGCAAAATGAATATTACCTGATGTTTGGGGAGATCCATCAATAATACTATACTCACTTTGGTCACAGCTGCATTTCATTCTTAAACTTCCATCAAAAATCATGGGAGTGTTGCAATCATTGTTTGGACAAGCTCTTTCAAAAGCTTTATATTTTGGTGTTAGACCAGTATTTTGAATTAAAATTCCTTGTAATCCTTTATTAGGTCCTTTTTCAATATAAACCCAGCCTGTTGGAATTTGAAGATTTTGGTATTGAGGTAAGTTTAAGTTTAGAGTGACATCAACTGTTGCTTTAGGTAAAAAATCAATAGTATCATTTTTTTCACAAGAAAAAAAAGTAACTAAAATTAACAATAAAATTAATTTTCGCATAGTTGTAGTATCAAGTTTAATTGTAAACGATTGCAATTTACAAATATTTTGTACATTTGTGTAAATCTCATTCTGGGTAACAGTTTTGAGATTTTTTGTCTTTATTAAAATGAATATTTATGAGTAAAATTTCTTATTATACAGTAGAAGGATTGAAAAAATTAAAGGATGAATTGGATTTTTTAGAACATGTTGAGCGTCCAAGAGTTAGTAACGATATTGCAGAAGCAAGAGATAAAGGAGATTTGAGTGAAAATGCTGAATATCATGCAGCTAAAGAAGAACAATCTCATTTAGAATTAAAAATTGCAAAACTAAAAGAAGTAGTTTCAAACGCTAGAGTTATTGATGAGTCTTTGTTAGATACCTCTAAAATATTAATTCATTCTATAGTAAAAATTAAGAATGTGGCTAATAAAATGGAATTTTCATACAAATTGGTTGCAGATTCTGAAACAAACATAAAAGAAGGAAAACTTTCTGTTAATTCTCCTATAGGTAAAGGGTTATTAGGTAAAAAAGTAGGTGATGTTGCAGAAATACAAGCTCCTAACGGAATTATGAATTTTGAAATTTTGGAAATTTCGAGATAGAAACACTTAAGCTTAATTGTTGAAACCCTTTTCAGTTTGCCAATTGAAAAGGGTTTCTTATTTTTGAGAAAATTTAATTTATGAGCTCAATATTTACAAAAATTATAAACGGTGAAATACCTTCTTATAAAATTGCAGAAAATGATGATTTTTTTGTTTTCTTGGATATCAATCCAAATGCAAAAGGGCATACTTTAGTTGTGCCTAAAAAAGAAGTTAATAAACTCTTTGATTTAGATGAAGATTTGTATAATAAATTAATGAGCTATTCTCGAAAAATTGCAGTAGCGCTTGAAAAAGCGATTCCGTGTGAAAGAATAGGAATGGCAGTTATTGGTTTGGAAGTGCCGCATGTACACGTACATTTAATTCCGCTTCAAGCTATGGAAGACATTCAGTTTAATAAAAAAGTAAAATTGCAACCTAAAGAATTTGAGGCTATTGCTAAGAAAATTGCAAGTTATTTATAAGCTATTTTTGAGTGTTATTAAAAAAGTAGTTCCTTTTCCAATTTCCGATTTTTGAACTATAATTTTACCATTATGGTATTCTTCAATTATTCGTTTAGCCAAAGATAAACCTAAGCCCCAACCTCGTTTTTTTGTTGTAAAACCAGGTGTGAATATTTTGTGATGTAAGTTTTTGGGAATTCCTTTTCCGTTATCAGTAATTTTAATGGAAACTTCTTTTGAATTATCAATAATTGAAAGTGAAATTTTACCTTTCCCTTCCATAGCATCAATAGCATTTTTTACTAAATTTTCTATAACCCAACTGTATAATTGTATATTAAGTTGTACAAAAATTTCTTCTTTTATAGATTTAAATTTAAAATCAATTTGTTTAGAACTTCTAGATTGTACATAATGAAATGAATTTTTGGTAGTTTCAACAATATTGTGTTTTTTAAGCACTGGGTTAGAACCAATTTTAGAAAAACGATCAGCAATAATTTGAAGCCTGTCAACATCTTTTTCTATTTCAACAATGGTATTTTCATCGGTATTTTCAATTCTTAAAATTTCAATCCAACCCATTAAGGAAGATAAAGGTGTTCCTATTTGATGTGCTGTTTCTTTTGCCATACCAGTCCATAATTTATTTTGTTCGGCAACTTTATTAGATTTAAAAAATAAATAAATAACGCTGGCAAATAAAACAAGAATTAAAACAAGTGCTACTGGGTAATACTTTAATTTAGTTAGTAAATCAGAATCTCTATAGTAAATAAATTGCTGAATATTCCCTTTTTTATGACTTACAACAATTGGATCATTTTGATTTTTCATAATATCCAATTGTTTTAATAAATACTGCTTTTTATATGATTTTATTGAATCAAGATTTGCCCATTCCGTAATACTATCTTTTTCGTTAGTAATAATCATAGGAATATTATGGTTTTTACTAATTATTTTATCTTCTAAAGAAAAATCAGCATTTAAATCTGAAGTACTAAATCGTTCAAATGCTCCGGCTAAAATTTCCATTTTAGCTCTTTCTTCATTTTTAAATTTTTGAAAAAAATCGTAAGTATTCCATAATATACTGGCAACTATAATAAATGAGGTAATAATTACCGCCCATCGTATTAATTGAATATTTTTTTGCGAAAACATGACTCAAATATAAAATATATGTAGGAATAACTTAAAAATAAAATAGATATTATTTTAAAATTGAAATAATTACATTTGTTAAAAAAGACGATTATGCTAAGTATTGATCCAAAAGATATTTCTACAGAAAAATTACAAGGTTATTTACAAAGTGCTGTTGCCCCTAGGCCAATAGCTTTTGCAAGCACAATTGATGAGAATGGAAAGCCAAATTTATCACCATTTAGTTTCTTTAATATGTTTAGCACAAACCCTCCAATTTTAATTTTTTCACCAGCGAGAAGAGTTAGGGATAATACAACCAAACATACGTTAGAAAATGCCAAAAGCACTAAGGAAGTAGTTATAAATATGGTGAATTTTGATATTGTTCAGCAAATGTCTTTATCAAGTACTGAATATTCTAAAGGTGTTAATGAATTTGAAAAAGCTGGATTTACTATGGTAAATTCTGAAAAAGTGAAGCCATTTAGAGTTGGTGAATCTCCAATTCAAATGGAATGCAAAGTAAATTCTATTATTGAGTTAGGGACAGAAGGTGGGGCAGGAAATTTAATAATTTGTGAAGTTTTAAAATTGCACATACATGAAAAATATGTAGATGAAAATGGAAACATTGATCAAGTTAAATTAGATTTAGTTGCACGTGCAGGTGGTAATTATTATTCCAGAGCTAAAGAAGGTTTTTTTGAAATCCCGAAACCACTATTAACATTAGGAGTTGGAGTAGATGCGCTTCCATTAGAATATAGAAACAGCACAATTTTAACAGGTAATGATTTAGGTTTATTAGGCAATGTGGAAGCGATACCTTTGGAAGAAGATGTTAATAAGTTTGCAAAAGAACATAGCCAATATATTGGGATTGATTCTTTAAAAAAACATACATTTGTGAAATCACTTTTAGAAAAAAATGATGTTGTAGGTGCTTGGAAAGCACTTTTAATGAAATAATTAGAAAAATGGAAATTACAGGAAAAATTAAAAAAATTGATGAAACTAAAACCTTTGGAGCAAGTGGTTTTAGAAAAAGAGAAATGGTAGTTACTACAAATGAACAATATCCTCAAATGTTGATGGTTGAATTTGTACAAGATAAATGTGATTTATTAAACAATTATCAAGTAGGGCAAGATGTAAAAGTTTCTATTAATTTAAGAGGTAGAGAGTGGATAAACCCACAAGGTGAAGCAGTTTATTTTAATTCTATTCAAGGTTGGAGAGTTGAAGCTGCTCAGCCAGAAGGTAGTGTTGGAGCGCCGCCAATGGCTCCAATTGAAAGTTTTGAAACCACATCAAATATTGATGATAACGAACCAGATGATTTACCTTTTTAAGTAAATTATTTTATATATTTAAAAGAGAAAAATTACGATTTTTCTCTTTTTTTGTTTCTGTATATTTGTGAAAAAGTTATATGTATTTACTTTCAAAAGAAATTGTTTTTCCTCCAGTTCATTTAGCTAATGAAGATGGGATATTAGCAATAGGAGGAGATTTATCAAAAGAAAGATTGCTTTTAGCTTATAAAAGCGGAATTTTCCCTTGGTTTAATGAAGGTGAATCAATTATTTGGTATAGTCCAAATCCACGGATGGTTTTATTTCCAAAAAACTTGAAAATTTCAAAAAGTATGCAGCAAATTATTAGAAAGGATGAATTTAAAATTACTTTTAATCAAAATTTTTCAGAAGTAATAAGAAATTGTAAAACTATTTTTAGAGAAGGTCAGGGAGGAACTTGGATTACCAATGAAATGCAGCAGGCTTATTTAAAACTATATAATTTAGGAATTGCTAAATCTGTTGAAGTTTGGAAAGAAAATGAGTTAGTTGGTGGTTTATATGGAATAGATTTAGGTCATATTTTTTGTGGAGAAAGTATGTTTAGCAAGGTTAGCAATACCTCAAAATTGGCTTTTATTTATTTGGTTCAAAAATTAGAAAAAGAAAATTATCAATTAATAGATTGCCAGGTTTACAATAAACATTTAGATAGTTTAGGCGCAATTGAAATTTCTAGAAATGAGTTTTTGAAATATTTAAAACCATAAAGAATGATTAGTTCAGTATCTTTGAAACTTTAAAATATAAATAGCATGGATTTAAAAAATGGGCAATTAGTTGTAGATAAATGGATTAAGGAACACGGAGTTCGTTATTTTAATGAGCTTACAAATATGGCGCAATTAACAGAAGAAGTTGGTGAAGTTGCCCGTATTATTGCAAGACGTTATGGAGAACAAAGTGAAAAGGAAAGTGATAAAAACAAAGATTTGGGCGAAGAATTAGCCGATGTTGTTTTTGTAGTTTTATGTTTAGCAAACCAAACAGGAATAGATTTACAAGCTGCTTTTGATAAAAAAATGGATGTTAAAACAAAAAGAGATCACGATCGTCATCAAAACAATAAAAAATTAAAATAAATGAATAAATATAAAGCACAGCCTTTTTTTAGTTTGGCATTACGTTTTGCATTAATTTTTATGTTGTTGGTTTCAGTTTTTGAAATTGGCTTTTCTGTTTTAAAAAATTTGAGTTTTTCAATGATGTTTGAACATATTTTTTCTGAAGGAAAATGGCAGTATTTTTTAAAAAGAATACTAGTAATGTCAGCACTTTACGGTGTTTTTATGGCAGGTTATTATAAGTTTATAAAAAAATAATATTTACGGTATTATAAAGCATTTCGTATAATTTGCACACAAATAATTGAAGTTTAACTTTGTGGCAGATTAATTAAATTAATATATTTTTAAAAAAGCGGGAAGAATTATTATGGAGTTGTTAAAAATTAATAAAATAGAAAAATCTGTTTGCGGAACTATTCAAATTACAGGTTCAAAAAGTGAAACCAACAGATTGTTAATTTTAAAGCAGTTTTATCCAAATTTAACTATTGAAAATGTTTCAAATTCAGATGATTCTGTTTTGGTTCAAAATGCTCTTATAAATGCTTCAAATGAAATAAATATAGGTCATGCAGGAACAGCAATGCGCTTTTTAACTGCATATTTTTCAGTAAAAGAAGGCTCTGAAATTGTTTTAACTGGATCAGATAGAATGAAGGAACGACCAATTAAAATATTAGTGGATGCTTTAATTTCATTAGGCGCAAGGATTGAATATGTTGAAAATGAAGGATTTCCTCCATTAAAAATAAAAGGAAAAAAATTAACAAAGGATATTGTTGAAATTGAAGGAAATGTAAGTAGTCAATATATTTCTGCTTTATTATTAATTGCTCCAACGTTAGAAAATGGATTAAAATTGCAATTTAAAGGGGATGTTACATCGGTTCCATATATTAAAATGACACTGAATTTATTAGAGGAATTAGGTATTAAACATACTTGGAAAAATAATGAAATTAAGATTCTCCCAAATCCGATAATCAATTCAAAAACAGTTGTAGTTGAATCAGATTGGAGTTCAGCATCCTATTATTATAGTTTATGCGCTTTAAGTCCTAATTCCAAAATTACCTTATCATCCTATAAAAAAACAAGTTTGCAAGGAGATTCAGTTTTAGCTGAAATTTATAAAAACTTTGGAGTGGAAACTACATTTGATAAAAATTCAATCATATTGTCAAACGTTTCAAAAAAATTAGACTCTAAACTTCTGACTTTAAACCTAATAAATGCACCAGATATTGCCCAAACTATTGCGGTTACTTGCTTTGGTTTAGGGTTGGAATGTTTTTTAACAGGATTACACACTTTAAAAATAAAAGAGACTGATAGATTAATTGCTCTTAAAACTGAGATTGAAAAAATGGGAGGTGAAGTTGAAATTACAAACGAAACGTTATATTTAAAATCTTCATCAAAAATTAAAGAAAATATAAGTATTGCAACGTATCATGACCATAGAATGGCAATGGCATTTGCACCATTGGCTTTAAAGGTTCCAATTGTAATTGAAGATGCTAAAGTAGTATCAAAATCGTATCCAACATTTTGGAAAGATTTCAAAAAAATTACACTATAAAAATCTCAAAAACAAAGTTTTATTCATAAACACTTGACAACGCCTATGTCGATGTTGTATATTTGCGCACATTTAATAAAATAACATATGAAATTATCGCATTTTAAATTTGAATTACCTGAAGAATTATTAGCTATAAGACCTGCAGAACACAGAGATGAATCAAGGTTAATGGTTTTAAATAGAAAAGAAAAAACTATTGAGCATAAATTATTTAAAGATTTAATCAATTATTTTGATGAAGGAGATTTAATGATTTTAAATAATACGAAGGTTTTTCCTGCCAGAATGTATGGTGAAAAAGAAAAAACAGGAGCAAGAATTGAAGTTTTTTTATTAAGAGAGTTAAATGCTGAAAGTAGGTTGTGGGATGTTTTAGTTGATCCAGCTAGAAAAATTAGAATTGGTAATAAATTATTTTTTGGTGATGACGAAAGTTTAGTTGCTGAGGTAATTGATAATACAACTTCAAGAGGTAGAACTTTACGTTTTTTATATGATGGTTCTTATGAAGAATTTAGAAAAAAACTAGAGGAACTTGGCGAAACACCTTTACCAAAATATATTAACAGAGCTGTTGAGCCAGAAGATGAAGAGCGTTATCAAACAATTTACGCAAAACACGAAGGAGCTGTTGCAGCACCTACTGCTGGGTTGCATTTTTCTAAACATTTAATGAAAAGGTTAGAAATTAAAGGAGTTGATTTTGCTGAAGTTACATTACATGTTGGTTTGGGTACTTTTAGTCCTGTTGAGGTTGAAGATTTATCTAAGCATAAAATGGATTCTGAACAAATAATAGTTCCACAAGAAACAGTAGATGTTGTAAATGCTGCAATAGACTCAAAAAGAAGAGTTTGTGCTGTGGGAACAACTGTTATGCGTGCTGTTGAAAGTACAGTTTCATCAAATAGTCGTTTAAATGCTTATGAAGGTTGGACAAATAAATTTATTTTCCCTCCCCATGATTTTAGTATTGCTAATTGTATGATTACAAATTTTCATACACCTAAATCTACATTAATGATGATGGTTGCTGCCTTTGCTGGTTACGATTTTTTAATGGAAGCATATGAGGAAGCAGTAAAAGAAAAATATAAATTTTACTCGTATGGAGATGCGATGTTAATTATCTAAAAAAATAAACTTTTTTATAAAATTTGATTCCCGCATTGGCGGGAATCTTTTTATAGACTTGAACCAAAATAATTAGAATGAAAAGAGATATAAGAGCTTTAACAAAAACAGAACTTCGAGATTTTTTTGTTTCCGAAGGAGATAAGGCTTTTAGGGGAAATCAAGTGTATGAGTGGTTGTGGAGTAAAAGCGCACATTCTTTTGAAGATATGACAAATATTTCATTAGAAACACGTGAAATGTTAGAAGAAAATTTTGTAATTAATCATATAAAAGTAGATCATATGCAACGCAGTTCTGACGGAACTGTAAAAAATGCAGTGAAGTTGCATGACGGTTTAATTGTTGAATCGGTTCTTATTCCAACTGAATCAAGAACTACAGCCTGTGTTTCAAGTCAAGTTGGTTGTAGTTTAGATTGTAATTTTTGTGCTACTGCGCGATTAAAAAAGATGCGAAACCTAAATCCTGATGAAATTTTTGATCAGGTTGCAGCTATAAATCAGGAAAGTTTATTGTACTACAACCATAAATTATCTAACATAGTTTTCATGGGGATGGGAGAACCTTTAATGAATTATAACAATGTATTAAAGGCAATAGATAAAATTACTTCACCTGAAGGTTTAGGGATTTCACCAAGAAGAATAACCGTATCTACCTCTGGTTTGCCTAAAATGATAAAAAAATTAGCTGATGATGACGTTAAGTTTAATTTAGCTGTATCCTTACACTCAGCAATTGATGAGGTGAGGTCAGAAATAATGCCATTTAGCAAAGCATTTCCTTTAAAAGATTTAAAAGAGTCATTGGAATATTGGTATGAAAAAACAACTAGTAGAATAACCTATGAATATGTTGTTTGGAAAGGAATTAATGATAGTAAAGAAGCAATAAACGCATTGGTTAAATTTTGTAAGTACGTGCCTTGTAAAGTAAATTTAATTGAATACAACCCTATTGATGATAGTGAATTTCAGCAAGCTAACCAACAAGCAATTAGCGACTATATTAGTATTCTTGAAATGAACGATATTATTGTAAATGTGAGAAGAAGTAGAGGAAAAGATATAGATGCTGCTTGTGGGCAGTTAGCAAACAAAAAAAGCTAGGAGTTTATCAAGCTTTTTTATTATTTTTGTTCACCTATGAAACCAATAGAACTTATAAAACAGCCAATTCTTAATGAAATGGAACTCTTTGAAAGCAAATTCAGAGAGTCTATGGTTTCAAAAGTGCCACTGTTAAACAGAATTACCCAATATATTGTAAGAAGAAAAGGAAAGCAAATGCGTCCGATGTTTGTTTTTTTAGTTGCAAAAATGGTATCTGATGGTAAATTTGAAGAAAGAACTTATAGAGGAGCATCCATAATTGAATTAATTCATACAGCAACTCTAGTACATGATGATGTTGTTGATGATAGTAACAGACGTAGAGGTTTCTTCTCTATTAATGCATTGTGGAAAAATAAAATAGCCGTACTTGTTGGTGATTTTTTATTATCAAAAGGGTTGTTACTTTCTATTGATAACAATGATTTTGATATTTTGAAACTGATATCAGTTGCCGTTCGTGAAATGAGTGAAGGAGAACTACTTCAAATTGAAAAAGCAAGAAGTTTAGATATTACTGAAGAAGTTTATTTTGAAATTATTCGTCAGAAAACAGCCACATTAATTGCCGCATGTTGTGGAATAGGAGCTGCATCTGTAGGAAGTTCAAAAGAAGAAATTGAAAAGATGCGCTTATTTGGAGAATTGATAGGAATCGCTTTTCAAATAAAAGATGACTTATTTGATTATACTGAAGATAAAATTGGAAAACCAACTGGAATTGATATAAAAGAGCAAAAAATGACGCTTCCATTAATCCATACATTAAACACTTGTAATGTAGCTGAAAGAAAATGGTTAATCAATTCTGTAAAAAAATATAATAAAGACAAAAAAAGAGTTAAAGAAGTAATTGCTTTTGTGAAGCAAAAAGGTGGAATGGAATATACAATTTCTAAAATGAAAGAATATCATAAAAAAGCGATAGATATTCTTAATACATATCCAGATTCACCATATAAAACATCTCTTTTAACTATGGTAAATTATGTTATTGAGCGCAAAATATAATTAGTTCAATAATAAAATATCTTCCAAATATTTTCTTGAATTAGATAACCTAGGAATTTTATGTTGTCCGCCTAACTTACCGTTTTGCTTCAGCCAATCATAAAACAAACCTTGTCTGGCTATATTTACTTTTGGCATTGCCAAAGTTAAATTATTATAACGTTTTGCTTCGTAGTCAGAATTTAACGCTTTTAAAGCATTGTCTAATAGTTCGGTAAAATAATTTAAGTTTTCGGGTTGTTCTTTAAATTCAATTATCCACTCGTGTCCACCTGTGTTATTTTCACTCATAAAAATAGGAGCTACAGTAAATTCAGAAACTTCAGTTTTCGTTTTTAAACAAGCTTGTTTTAAAGCGTTTTCCGCATTTTCAATGATTAATTCTTCACCAAAAACATTTATAAAATGTTTTGTTCTTCCTGTAATTCTAATTCGGTACGGAGTAATAGAAGTAAATTTTACAGTATCTCCAATTAAATAACGCCATAAGCCACCATTTGTAGTAATAACCAGAGCGTAATTTGTATTTAACTTTACTTGTGATAATGGAATAGCTTTTGAGTTTTCATTATCAAATTTATCCATTGGAATAAATTCATAAAAAATTCCATAGTCTAACATTAATAGTAAATCTAAAGAATGATTTACATCTTGAATGGCAAAAAAACCTTCCGAAGCATTGTAAGTTTCAAAATATTTAAAATTCTTTTTTGGAATTATTTTTTTAAATTGTTCTCTATAAGGATTGAAATTAACTCCGCCATGAAAGTATACTTCTAAATTTGGCCAAACTTCTAAGATGTTATTTTTACCAGTTTTTTCTAAAACTCTATTTAATAAAACAAGCATCCATGAAGGAACCCCAACTAAACTAGTAATATCTTCATGTATTGTTTCTTCAATAATGGCATTTATTTTGGTTTCCCATTCGCTCATTAATGCAGTTTCTTGTTTTGGTGCACTACTAAAATCTGCCCAAAATGGTAAGTTTTCAATAATTATTGCAGATAAATCACCGAAATAGGAATTATTATCTTCATACACAGCACTACTTCCTCCAAGCCTAAGTCCTTTTCCTGTAAAAAGTTGTGCGTCAGTATTGTTATTAATATATAAGCAAAGCATATCTTTTCCTGCTTTGAAATGACAATCTTCTAAAGCCTCATCGCTTACTGGTACAAATTTGCTTTTTGCATTTGTAGTGCCACTTGATTTTGCAAACCATTTAATAGGTGTTGGCCAAAATATATTTTGTTCTCCTTTTCTGGCTCGATCAATTAAGTGCTCAATGGATTCATAACTTTGAATTGGAACATTTTTAGCAAAATCTGAATACTGTTTATAACTGGCAAAATTATATGTAATTCCTACTTCTGTACTTTTTGCTTTATGAAGAAGTTTAAATAATAATTCATCTTGAACATCAATAGGATATTTTAAAAATAATTCCATTTGATGTTTTCGTTTTTTTAAAAACCATGAAATTATTGAATTTACAATTGGAAATGGCATCTTTAATTAAGTATCTTTAGCTCGTTAAATTTAAGAAAAACTTTTATGCAATATCAAACAGTTTTAAAAAAAATGATGACTGAGCTAAATAAGGAAGTTCATTATTATTTAGAAGTAGAAAATGATTTTTTAAATTTAAATCAATTACTAAATAAAGAAATTGAAATTAGCTTTGAAGGATATGAATGTTTATGTTGTGGTTTAAATAAAAAAATATTTAGACAAGGGTTTTGTTATGATTGTTTTTATGCAAGTGCTCAAGTTGGAGATTGGATTATGAAGCCAGAATTAAGTAAGGCTCATTTAAATATTGAAGACAGAGATTTGGAATATGAAAAAAAAGTACAATTACAACCCCATGTAGTTTATTTAGCGTTATCTAGTGAGGTAAAAGTTGGTGTAACACGTAAAACTCAAATTCCTACAAGATGGATTGATCAAGGGGCTACAAAGGCTATTGAAATTGTTGAAGTTCCTAACAGATATTTAGCAGGAATTACTGAGGTTGCTTTAAAAAATTATGTCTCAGACAAAACAAGTTGGCAAAAGATGTTAAAAAATAATGTCTTAGATGCGGATTTAATTGAGGAAAGAGAAAAATTAAAAAAATACATTCCTGAAGAAGCACAACCTTATTTTTTAGAAAATAATTGTAAAATTGTTGAAATAAAATATCCTGTACTTAAATATCCAATAAAAATTAATTCATTAAATTTAGAAAAGACTTCAGCTTTTTCAGGTAAATTAGTTGGTATTAAAGGGCAATATTTAATTTTTGAGGATAATTCAGTTTTTAATGTGAGAAATAGTGAAGGTTATAAAGTAATTATTACTATTAAATAATTTTATTTCCTTTTATCTTCCCAAATTAAAATTTTTACTATTTTCCCTGAAAAAGTTGGGCATGTACCATCGCCATTTCCTGTAAAACCACCATCAGGAGCACAAACTAATTCACAATTATTGGTGTATAAATAGTTGAACTGGTCGCAACAATCCAAAGTTATATAATAATAGGTTTTAGTATCAACTTTCCATTTCCAAATTTGTGTTGGAGGATTTGTAGCTTCCTTAGTTAATATTTCATTTATTTTGGTTTCTATGCAAACAGGAATTTCTTCAGAGGTATCATCTGAAGGACATCCAGTTAGTACTGTAATACTAAAAAAAGAAACTAAAATTAATTTTAAGTAACGTTCCACTTTTGTTGTTGTTTTGTAATCGTTTCTTTAAGTGATAGCTTTTTGTATTTACTATATATTTCATCTATGTTTATCTATCAATTAAGCATAAATATTTTCCACATACAACACAAAATTTGTGCCTAATAGGCTCTTATTCAATTAATTTTATTTCTTCGCCCATTGTTAAATTAAATCGGGTTTTAAATAAATAAACAATAAAATATAGTATAGGTGTATCTAAAATTGCAATAATAATTTTAAATAAAAATCCACTAATTAGTAAGGTGCTAAATAAATTCCAAGGCAAAACTTTAAATAAGCAAAGCAGTGTTATTACTGTAATAGTATCAATAAATTGCGAAGAAAAAGTTGAAAAGTTATTTCGAATCCATAAGTGCTTACCTTTTGTTTTTTGTTTCCAGAAGTGGTAAATTTTGATATCTATAAATTGGGCAAATAAATAGGCTAACATGGATGCTAATACTGCAATTGGTGACAAACCAAATACTTTTGAAAAAGTTTCATTATCAATAGGAGAATTACTAATAGCCGGAGCGTAATTAGCTAATAAAATAATTATCATTGAAAAAAGTGATGCGAAAATACCTGCAATAACCACTTGATTTGCCCTTTTTTTACCATAAATCTCTGAAATAACGTCGGTAATTAAAAAAGTGATAGGGTAGGGTAAAATACCAACTGACAATTCAAAATTAAACCAGCCAAAAGGATTCCAGTAAAAGAACTTCTGAAAAATAAGGTTAGAAGCTACTAATGCAGCTATAAACATAGCTCCCAAAATTAAGTATATTGTAAAAGCTTCAGATCTTTGTTCAATTTTCATAGATAGTGAGTTTGCTCGAATATAGTAAATATTTCGTATTTTTGCATTTTAAATAAATATTGATATTATAACATATGAAAGCATATATTTTTCCAGGACAAGGAGCTCAATTTACTGGTATGGGTTTAGATTTATACAATAACTCACCAATTGCACAAGCTCTTTTTGAACAGGCAAATGAAATTTTAGGTTTTTCAATAACAGACATTATGTTTGAAGGAACTGCCGAAGAGTTAAAGGAAACGAAAGTTACTCAACCAGCAATTTTTTTACATTCAGTAATTTTAGCAAAAACTTTAGGTGATAGTTTTAAACCAGAAATGGTTGCAGGGCATTCATTAGGAGAGCTTTCTGCATTAGTTGCCAATGGTGTTTTAACTTTTGAAGATGGTTTGAAATTGGTTTCCAAAAGAGCTTTGGCAATGCAAAAGGCTTGTGAAATGCAACAATCTACTATGGCAGCAGTTCTGAATTTAGACGATGCTGTTGTTGAATAAGTTTGTGAGAGTATAGAAGGAGTAGTTGTAGCTGCAAATTATAACTGTCCTGGTCAATTGGTTATTTCAGGTGAAATTGAAGCAATTGATAAAGCTTGTGCAACATTACTTGAAAGAGGTGCAAAGCGTGCTTTAAAATTACCAGTAGGTGGAGCTTTTCACTCACCTTTAATGGAGCCTGCAAGAGAAGAATTGGCTGAGGCTATAAAAAACACAACTTTTAGTGAGCCAACTTGCCCAATTTATCAAAATGTTGTTGCAAAGGCTGTAACAAATCCTGATGAAATTAAAGCAAATTTAATAGCTCAATTAACGGCGCCAGTGCGTTGGACACAATCTGTTCAGGCAATGATTGCAGATGGGGCTTCAGAATTTATTGAAGTAGGTCCGGGTAAAGTTTTGCAAGGTTTGGTTAAAAAAATTGATAGAGAGGCTGTTGCAGGTTCTGCAGTGCTTTAATTCAACTTTGATATATAAAAAAGCGGGTTAAAAATATTTTCAACCCGCTTTTTAGTAAATATATGTGAAACTATTTTATAAAGTTTCTTGCCATTTCCAGGCAGAAAGTAAGGCTTCATCTAATGATAATTCAGCCTTCCAACCTAGTTCGTTATTTGCAAAATTAGTATCAGCATAAGCAGCAGTAATATCACCTTCACGTCTATCAACCAATTTGTGATTTACCTTTTTACCAGTAACTTTTTCAAAAGAATTTATTACTTCTAATACAGAGTTTCCTTTTCCAGTTCCTAAGTTAAAAATTTCGTATTGCGACTTGTTGTTGTTTTCAAGTAAACGTTTTAAAGCAATAATATGCGCTTTTGCTAAATCTACAACGTGAATGTAATCACGCACTGCAGTTCCATCTGGTGTATCATAATCACTTCCAAAAACCGATAATTCTTTTCTTAATCCTGCTGCAGTTTGAACAACAAAAGGGATTAAGTTTTGAGGAATTCCAATAGGTAATTCACCAATTTTTGCGGAAGCATGTGCGCCAATAGGATTAAAATAGCGCAAAGCAATTGCCTTTAAATCTGAGATTTTTGTAGCGTCTTTAATTATTTCTTCACCTATTTGTTTTGTGTTACCGTAAGGAGATTCAGCAGGTTTAATGGGCGCATTTTCTGTAATTGGTAGCTCATCTGCCTGACCGTAAACCGTACAAGAAGAACTGAAAATGAAATTATTTAAAGCATTTGCTTTCAATTCTTGTAAAATATAGACTAAACTTCCAATATTATTTTCATAATATTCTAAAGGCATTTGTACACTTTCTCCAACAGCTTTTGATGCAGCAAAATGTATAACTCCATCTACTTTATTATTTTTAAAGAAATCTTTTACAGCTCCTTTATCTTTTAAATCTAAATTAAAATAGGCTGGTTTAACATTGGTAATTGAAGTGATTTTATCTAAAACTTCAATGCTGGAATTTGATAAATTATCAATAATAATTACTTCAAATCCTTCATTCTGTAATTCAACAACTGTGTGAGACCCAATAAAACCTAAACCTCCTGTAACTAAAACTTTCATTCTTATTTTTTATCTATTTATGAATTCAATCACTTTTGAAGAAATAAAAGAAATTTGTTCATCGTCTAATTCGGTATGCATTGGTAAAGAAATAACTTCTTTTACTAATTGATTTGTTATAGGGAAATCTGCTTCGTTATAACGCTCATCAGCATATGCTTTTTGGCTGTGTAACGGAATTGGATAATATACGCCACAAGGAATGCTATTTTCATTTAAAAATGAAGCCAAGGCATCTCTATCTACATTTAAAACCTTTAAAGTATATTGGTGAAATACATGGCAATCACAATTATCACAAATAATTGGTGTGATAATGTTTTTCTCGTTAGCAAAGGCAGCATTGTATTTTTTAGCAGTTTCTTGTCTTGCTTTATTATACGAATCTAAATGTGTTAGTTTAGTGCTTAAAACAGCAGCTTGTATACTATCTAATCTTGAGTTAACTCCAACAACATCGTGGTGATAACGTACATACATTCCGTGGTTTACTATACCTCTAATTTTGTGAGCTAATGCATCATCGTTTGTAAAAATTGCACCACCATCACCATAACAACCTAAATTTTTTGAAGGGAAAAAAGATGTTGAAGCCGCATGACCAATTGCACCAGCTTTCTTTTTTGAACCATCTTTACACGTATAATTTGCACCAATTGCTTGAGCATTATCTTCAATAACAAATAAATTGTGTTTTTCCGCAATTTCCATTATAGCTTCCATATTGGCAACTCTACCAAATAAATGAACAGGAACAATAGCTTTTGTTTTTGGAGTAATTGCTTTTTTAATAGCCTCAATAGAAATATTGAAATCTATAGGGTCAACATCTACTAAAACAGGAGTTAAATGCAATAATGCAATTACTTCAACTGTTGCAGCAAATGTAAAATCGGCAGTAATAACTTCATCACCAGGTTGCAATCCTAAGCCCATCATAGCTATTTGAAGTGCATCGGTTCCGTTAGCACATGGAATTACGTGTTTTACGTCTAAATAATTTTCTAATTCTTTTTGAAAGTTGTGTACTTCCGGACCATTTATAAATGTAGCTGATTTTAAAACTTCAGAAATTCGAGCATCAACTGTATCTTGGATTTTTGCATATTGACTTTGTAAGTCAACCATTTGAATTTTTTTCATGTGTAGATAATATGAATTCTAACTAACAAAAATACAATAAAACCAGCTAGTTTGCAACATAATTAGCGAGAACTACTATAACGATTTATTCAAATAAATTGGATGATAAATAGCGATCCCCTCTGTCGCAAATAATAGCTACTAATACACCTGATTGTATTGTTTTCGCTAATTTTAAAGCTGCAGAAACAGTACCCCCGCTACTCATTCCTGCAAAAATACCTTCTTCTTTTGCCAATCTTTTAGTCATAATTCTAGCTTCTTCTTCGCTAACTTCTAATACGTGATCTACTTTTTTTGGATTGAAAATTTTTGGTAAAAATTCAGGTGACCATTTTCTTATTCCAGGAATTTTAGAGTTATCTGTAGGTTGTGTCCCAATAATTTGAATGTTGCTATTTTTTTCTTTTAAATAGGTTGAAGTTCCCATTATTGTTCCGGTAGTTCCCATAGCGGAAATAAAATGGGTAATTTCACCATTAGTATCTCTCCAAATTTCTGGCCCAGTAGTTTTATAATGCGCTTTCCAATTGTCTTCATTTGCAAATTGATTCAGCATTAAATACCCTTTTTCTTTAACAATATTTTCAGCGTATTCACGGGAACCTTCAATACCAACTGATGTTGGTGTTAAAGTTACTTTTGCGCCATATGCTTCCATAGTTTGAATGCGCTCTTTTGTAGAATTTTCAGGCATTACTAATTCTATTTGAATACCAAATTGTTTCGCAACCATAGCTAAAGCAATTCCTGTATTTCCGCTGGTTGCTTCAATTAAATAATCTCCTTTTTTTATTTCTTTTCTTTCAATTGCTGAAGTAATCATGTTGTATGCAGCTCTATCTTTTACACTTCCTCCAGGATTATTCCCTTCTAATTTAAGGTATAATGAAACTCCTTCTTTTATTAAAATGTGTTGTGCTTTAACTAATGGAGTGTTTCCAATAAAATCAAATAAACTACGACTTTGCATTGCTATATTTTTGTTTTTAATTTTGTTTCTGGCTTATGGTATACTAAAGAATTTTCAGGAATTGATTCTGTAATCCAAACGTTACCACCAATAACACTGTTTTTACCTATAATAGTATTTCCACCTAAAATGGTTGCATTTGCATAAATGGTAACATTATCTTCAACTGTTGGGTGTCTTTTTGTGTTTTTCAAACTTTTTTGAACTTGTAAAGCTCCTAAAGTAACCCCTTGATAAATTTTTACATGATTTTTAATAACACAAGTTTCACCAATTACAGTTCCTGTGGCGTGATCAATAAAAAAAGATTTTCCAATAGTTGCACCTGGATGAATATCTGTACCAGTTTTACTATGTGCATATTCACTCATAAGTCTTGGAATTACAGGTGTTTTTAATACAAATAATTCGTGGCTAAAGCGGTAAATTGCAATGGCATAAAATCCTGGATAGGCCAAATAGACCTCCTCAATATTATTAGACGCAGGGTCATTATTTACTAATTCTTGAGCATCTAAATTTAGATTTTCTAAAATTTCAGGTAATTTTAGCAGGAATTTACTCCAAATTTCTGAACATTTTCCGTCTTTTAGTGTGCAGGCTAAATTGTAAATTTCTTTGAAGTCAATTTCTAATTGCTCTATATTTTTTTCAACGCATGCATTAGTATCAAATAAGGTGTAAAATAAATTTGTAGTAAATTTTTCTGTTTTATCTTTCAAGCTAAAATCTAGACGAGGCCTATTTTTGTTAGCTATTATTTTTTGTATAATTGTTTCTTTTGTCATAATAACAACTGTAAAAGTTAGTTTAATTTACCATTTTTTATACACTTCTTCAAAAGGAATTCTAAAGCGCTCACCATAAACACCTTCTGGTTTACGGATACCGCATGAAATAACCATATTGATTTCTGAGCTGTAAGGTAAATTTAATATTTTTTTAATACGAAGTGAATCGGAACCTTCCATTGGACAAGTGTCATAGCCTTCAGCAGTCATACTAAGCATAAAAGTTTGTGCTGCTAATCCAGCACTTTTATGGGCTACAATTCGTAAATCAGATTTACGAAGTTGTCTATAACTTGGTTTAAAAAATCCCGTAATCCAAGAAATTAAATATTTAAGATATCCAAAAACACCTAAAAAATCACTGTATACAAATGGCATAAGTTTGCTATAGTAATTCAATGCGAATTTTTCACGTGAAGAATATTCTGTTGGAGCTTTTTTTCCAAAGATATTATTTAAATGAGTTAAGTTTGAGGCTGCTCTTTTTTTCCATAAATCTTTTCTTACTACAATAACTACCATTTCCTTTGCTGTTTTGGCGGCACTTTGGTCTAAACAAGCTTCTGTTAATTTTTCCAATATATTTGGTGAAGTTATATGATGAAACTCCCATAGTTGCATATTACTGCTATTGGGTGCTAATGTTGCTTGTTGTAAACATTTTTTTACAATAGCTGAGTCAATTGGTTTTGAAGCATCATATATTCTAACAGAACGGCGATAATTAAGTGCTTCTATAAAATTTGTTGGTTTCTCCATGTTGGTAAAATTTTAAAATAAATGAACTGTTTAAAAACTGGCATTATGAATTTATTTCAAATTATATCATATTGAATATTAATCAATATAAGGATTTGAATGAGGTTTTGTTTTTTGAAAAACCTATTTTAAAAGCTTTATTAGAAAATTATATAATAGTTGATTGTCCTAAATCTATATTATTTTTATTGTAAAAAGTGTTATCATCATCTAAAATAAAATCACTTAAAAAACTTCCAACATTGGTTGTAGAAAAATGATTTTTTGAATTCAAATCTGGTGTTGAAATATTTAATTCAATAGATTTTTCAACAGCAATTCTAATATCTTCTGCTTCATCATGCAATGAAAAATGATCTAACAACATGGCTGCTGATAAAATAGATGCTAATGGATTGGCTATGTTTTTTCCTTTTGCTTCAGGGTAAGATCCGTGTATAGGCTCAAATAAAGCTGTTTTTTCTCCAATAGAAGCTGAAGCCAATAAACCAATTGATCCAGCTATTACGCTTGCTTCATCAGATAAAATATCACCAAATAAATTTTCAGTTAAAATCACATCAAATTGAGTAGGTTTTAAAATAAGTTGCATTGCGGCATTATCTATAAATAGATATTCTAATTTTATATCTGGATATTGTTGTCCTATTTCTGTAACTCTTTTTCTCCATAAACGAGAAGTTTCTAAAACATTGGCTTTATCAACTAAGGTTAGTTTTTTTCTTCTTACTTGTGCAGCTTTAAAAGCTAAATGAGCTATTCTATCTATTTCTTCAATGGTATATGTGCAACTGTCTGAAGCAGTTTTGCCATCTTCACTTGTGGAATGCTCACCAAAATAAATACCACTTGTTAATTCTCTGTAAATAACAAAGTCTGTTCCTTTAATAACATCCTTTTTTAAATTAGATTTATGAATTAGTGCTTGGTATGTTGTTAAAGGGCGAATATTGGCAAATAAACCTAAGCTTTTTCTAAGTTTTAATAAGCCTTGTTCAGGTCTAATGGTCGCTTCAGGATTGTTATCATATTTTGGATCTCCAATAGCCCCAAACAATACTGCATCTGAATTTTTACATATTTGAAGCGTTTCTTCAGGTAAAGGATTTCCTGTTTTTTCAATTGCAATAGCACCCACTAAGGCTTTTTCAAAAGTAAATGTATGCTCATATTTTTCAGCAATAGCATCTAAAACTTTTACGGCTTGTTGTGTAACTTCAGGACCAATTCCATCACCTGAAAGTAAAGCGATTTTCAAATTCATTCTATAAAATTTACTAAAATGTAACTACAAATGTACTACTAAACTACAAATATTTATGAATAAATGTTGAAGTTAAAGAAATTTATTATGATTGAAAAAATACCATTATTAATTTTTAGATAAAAATACTAATGAGAAATAAATTAAACAGCTATTTTAGATTTATGAATATGATTTAACTCCATTAAATGGTGTAAATCCTCATCGTTTACTTCTTTATGATGATCGGCAAATTTCAAAAATTGTGGATAAATATCATCTAATTGAATTTTAGTCAATTCATATCCAACGTTTTTAGCTCTGTAAGCCAATGCAGCTCTTCCACTTCTTGCAGTTAAAACAATAGAAGATTCTGTTACTCCAACCTCTGCAGGGTCAATAATTTCGTAAGTTTCTCTATTTTTTATAACGCCATCTTGATGAATTCCAGAGCTATGAGCAAATGCATTTTCACCAACAATAGCTTTATTAGGTTGTACAATCATTCCCATACTTTGTTGGACAAGTTGACTTGTACTGTATAATAATTTGGTGTTAATATTAGTGTCTAAATTTAAATAAGGATGTTGTTTTAAAATCATGACTACTTCTTCCAAAGCTGTATTTCCAGCTCTTTCTCCAATCCCATTAATGGTACATTCAATTTGACGTGCTCCATTTTGTACACCTGCAATAGCATTGGCGGTTGCTAAGCCTAAATCATTATGGCAATGACAGGAAAGGATGACCTTGTCAATTCCTTGCACGTTTTCTTTCAAAAATTTAATTTTTGCACCATATTCATCTGGCAAACAATAACCTGTAGTATCAGGAATATTTAAAACAGTAGCACCTGCTTTTATAACTTGTTCTAAAACTCTGGCTAAATAAACATTATCTGTTCTACCAGCATCTTCAGCATAAAACTCAACATCTTCAACAAAAGTTTTTGCATAAGCTACAGCTTGCACTGCACGTTCAATTATTTTATCTTGAGTTGAATTAAATTTGTATAAAATATGTGAATCTGAAGTTCCAATTCCAGTATGAATTCTTGGCCTTTTAGCATATTTTAAAGCGTCTGCAGCAACTTCAATATCTTTTTGATTTGCTCTTGTAAGTCCACAAACTGTTGCGTTTTTAACCAGTTTAGATATTGCTTCAACTGAAGTAAAATCTCCAGGGCTAGAAATTGGAAATCCAGCTTCTATTACATCAACTCCTAGAATATCTAAACGTTCAGCAATTACCAATTTTTGTTGTGTATTTAACTTACAACCTGGCACTTGTTCACCATCTCTTAAGGTTGTGTCAAAAATTTGGACTTTATTTTTACTCATTTCTGATTTTTTTTTAGCACATTTGATGTACCAAAAATAACGGGAAAGGATTATTGATTTTACCACTTATTTTTATTGTTTACTATATTCAAATGAATAAAAAAATTTGTAAAATGCTGAAAATCAATAATAAAAAAATAATTTAGTTACAATGGCTATTGACCAAAAAGATGCGCTTTTTTCATTAGTAAAATCACTTTCTAAATCGGAAAAGAGACAATTTAAGTTGTATGTAGGTAGATTAGGAGGGAATGCAGATGCAAATTTCATTTCTCTTTTTAATTTGCTCGATAAAGTTATTTTCTATGATGATGAACTAATTTTAAAGAAAACCAACATAAAAAAACAGCAAATTTCTAATACCAAGGCGCATTTGTATAAACAAATATTGGTGAGTTTGCGTTTTAACCCAGTGCATCATAATATGAGAGCACAAATTAGGGAACAGTTTGATTTTGCTGCAATTTTATACAATAAAGGTCTCTATAAACAAAGTTTAAAAATATTAGATAAGGCAAAAGAATTTGCGTTGGCCAATGAAGAAAATAATTTAGCATATGAAATTGTTGAATTTGAAAAGGTAATAGAATCGCAATATATTACTAGAAGTATGAGTAATAGAGCCGATGAACTTTCTGAGCAAGCAAAAAAATTGAGTTTGAAAAATGTACGAACAAGTAAGCTTTCTAACTTGTCATTACAATTATATAGTCTACTTTTAAAAGAAGGGTACGCAAAAGATGATGCTGATATTAAAAAAGTAAATTCATATTTTAAAAAGCGTTTACCAAAATTTGAAATTTCAGAATTAGGTTTTAAGGAAAAACTTTTTTTATACAAAGCATACTTATGGCATAGCTTAATTATGCAAGACTTTTTATCAAGTTATAAATATTCGCAAAAATGGGTTGATTTGTTTGAAGAAAAACCTGAAATGAAAATACACAATCCGGTTTTTTACTTGAAAGGGGCTAATTATTTATTAGAATCGTTGTTTTTAAATAAGCATATTACAAAATTTAATAGTGTACTTAAAAATTTAAGTAATGATATTAAAACTGAAAAAGTTGCAATTAATGAAAATACTAAAACACTCATCTTTTTATATTTCAATCAAAATAAATTAAACCTTCATTTTTTAGAAGGAAAATTTACGCAAGGTCTTCCCTTTGTGGTTAAATTGGTTAATAAGTTAGAAGCTTATGAAAACCAAATTGATGAACATCATATTATGGTATTTTATTACAAAATAGCTTGTATGTATTTTGGTGCTGGTAAAAATGAAGATTGTATTGTTTATCTTGAAAAAATTATAAATAATAAAGAATTAAAAATGCGTGAAGATCTTTTATGCTATGCACGTGTTTTAAATTTAGTTGCTCATTATGAAGCTGGAATTGATTCTAACATTGAAAAGTTAATTGTATCTACATACAAATTTTTACTAAAAATGAATGATTTACACCAAGTTCAGCGTAAAATGATTTCGTTTTTGAAGAATTTAAGTAATATTTATCCTCAAGATTTGAAAAAGGAATTTATTAATTTACATAGCGAATTAATAAAGTTTGAAAATCATCCTTATGAGAAAAGATCATTTTTATATTTAGATATTCTATCTTGGTTAGAAAGTAAAATTCAGAATGAAACTGTTGAATCAATTATTCAGAAGAAAGCAAAAAAAGCATTAAAATAAAACTAAATTTATTTTTTATTATTCAAATTAAATTCACAAATTTGTGCTTATATAGTGGAAAATTCAATTTTAGATATAATTTTTATTCAAGTCTCTGTAATTTGTTTTACATAGCTATAGGATTGTATATTAATTTAATAATTAAAAACCTTCCTAATTTTAGGAAGGTTTTTTTATAAATATATAATATGATTACCAAAAATTTAATTAGTGTCATTTTAAAAGAAGTCATTATTAGTTTTCTAATAAGTTGAAGTGTTTTTAAATTGAAAATAATTTAAAACCTGTATCAACTAAAAATTGTTACAGGTTTTTTTATTGCATTATCATTGTAAAAAAATATTATGTAACTATCATAAAAACAGCAATATATGAAGAATTAGATTAAAGTGAATACTGTAAAAAAATGAATATGAAAGTTAAAAAAACAAATAGCTAATTTAAATTTGTAGCTTGTTATGAAATAAGTAGTAAAAAATAAATTGTTTTAAATATAATTCAACAGAATTAAAAAAGTAATAAAATAAATGCAATTAAATAAATATAGTAAAAGAGTAACTCAAGATCCAACCCAACCAGCTGCACAAGCAATGTTATACGCAACTGGAATGACTGAGGATGATATGAAGAAACCTCAAATTGGAATTGCAAGTACAGGTTACGATGGAAATCCTTGTAATATGCACTTAAATAATTTAGCGTTTCAAATACAGGAAGAAGTCAATAAAAATAATTTAATTGGGTTAAAATTCAATACTATTGGTGTAAGTGATGGTATTTCAATGGGAACTTCAGGAATGAATTATTCTTTACCTTCTCGTGATATCATTGCTGATTCAATTGAGGTGGTTATGAATGCACAAAGTTATGATGGTTTAGTTACTGTTGTTGGGTGTGATAAAAATATGCCAGGAGCAATTATGGCGATGCTTCGTTTAAATAGACCATCTTTAATGGTTTATGGAGGTACAGTAGCTTCAGGAAATTATAAAGGAAAAAAATTAAATATTGTATCTGCTTTTGAAGCTTTAGGGCAAAAAATTGCTGGAGATATTTCAGAAGAAGAATACAAAGAAATAATTAAAAATGCTATACCTGGGGCAGGTGCTTGTGGTGGAATGTACACAGCAAATACAATGGCATCTTCAATAGAAGCTTTAGGGTTTGCATTGCCTTATAATTCATCTATTCCAGCTGAAAATCCTCACAAGGAAAATGAAAGTGAGCGAATAGCAGCAGCTATTAAAAATTTATTAGAAAAAGATATTAAGCCTTTAGATATTATCACAAAAAAATCGTTGGAAAATGCAGTGGCTTTGGTAAATGCTTTAGGTGGCTCAACAAATGCGGTTTTACATTATTTAGCAATAGCGCATGCAGCTGAAATTGAATTTACATTAGAAGATTTTCAACGAGTTAGTGATAGAACTCCTTTAATAGCGGATTTAAAACCAAGTGGAGAATATTTAATGGAAGATGTTCACGGAGTTGGTGGAACACCAGCTGTAATGAAATATTTATTGGAGAAAGGTTTTTTACATGGAGATTGTTTAACTGTAACTGGAAAAACATTGGCTGAAAATTTAGCAGATGTAAAAGCACTTAGTTTTGAAGAAGATCAAAAAGTTATTCATACTACTGAAAACGCATTGAAATCTTCCGGAAATCTTCAAATATTATATGGAAACTTGGCTAGAGAAGGCTCTGTAGCAAAAATAAGTGGAAAAGAAGGGAATGTTTTTGAAGGAAAAGCAGTTGTATTTAATAGTGAAGATGAAGCAAATGCAGGAATTGGAGCTGGGAAAGTTTCAAGAGGTGATGTGGTTGTAATTAGATATGTTGGTCCAAAAGGAGGCCCTGGAATGCCAGAAATGTTAAAACCAACTTCTATGATTATGGGAGCAGGTTTGGGCAAATCTGTTGCTTTAATTACTGATGGACGTTTTTCTGGTGGAACACATGGTTTTGTGGTTGGACATATTACGCCTGAAGCACAAAATGGTGGTGGTATTGCATTAATTAAAGATGGTGATATAATTGTAATTGATGCAGTTAACAAATCTATTGATGTAAAAATTTCAAAAGCAGAATTTGCTGAAAGAAAAGCAGCTTGGAAAGCACCAGAATTAAAACACAAAAAAGGAATTTTATATAAATATGCTAAAACCGTTTCCTCAGCTTCAGAAGGTTGTGTAACGGATAAATTTTAATTTATGAAAACGTTAAAAAAAGAAAAGGAGCAAAGCACAACTTCAAAAATTGTTAAAATCACTGGTGCTGAAGCTGTAATTAAATGCTTGTTAGAGGAAGGAGTTCATTTAGCTTATGGATACCCAGGTGGAGCAATAATGCCAGTTTATGATGAAATTTATAAATATCAGGATCAGTTTCACCATGTATTAACACGTCATGAACAAGGTGCAATACATGCTGCACAAGGCTTTGCCCGCGTAACAGGAAAAGTTGGGATGGTTTTTGCAACTTCTGGACCTGGAGCAACTAATTTAGTAACAGGTATTGCTGATGCCCAAATAGATTCTACACCATTAGTTTGCATCACAGGTCAGGTTGGTTCACATTTATTGGGTTCTGATGCATTTCAGGAAACCGATATTATTGGAATTTCAACACCAGTAACCAAATGGAATTATCAAATTACCAAAGCTTCAGAAATTCCTGAAATAATTGCAAAAGCATTTTATATAGCAAAATCGGGTCGTCCAGGACCTGTATTAATTGATATTACAAAAGATGCTCAATTTGGAGAATTAGATTTTTCATATAAAAAATGTGAGAAAGTTAGAAGTTATAAAGCTGTTCCAAAATTAAATATTGAAAAGGTTAAAGAAGCTGCTGAATTAATAAATAACGCAAAAAAACCATTTATAGTTTGGGGACAAGGTGTTATTCTAGGTGGAGCAGAGCAAGAATTTAAAAAATTCATTGAAAAAACGAATATTCCTTCGGCTTGCACAGGTTTAGGTCTTTCAGCATTGGAAACATCTCACCCATTACACGTTGGAATGGTTGGTATGCACGGAAATTATGCACCAAATGTATTAACCAATTCTTGTGATGTATTAATTGCTATTGGAATGCGTTTTGACGATAGAGTTACTGGAAATTTAGCAACTTACGCTAAACAAGCCAAAGTGATTCATTTCGAATTAGATGCTGCTGAGGTTAATAAAAATGTAAAGTCTGATATTGCTGTATTAGCAGATGTAAAAGATTCATTAGTTGAAATTATGCAATATGTAAATAAAGCTGAGCATAAAGAATGGATGAAAGAGTTTGATAAATTATATCAAGTTGAAGTTGATGCTGTAATTAACGATCAGTTAAATCCTACAAAAGAAGGATTAACAATGGGAGAAGTTGTGAATGGGATAAGTAAAGAGTCTAAAGGTGAGGCTATTATGGTTTCAGATGTTGGTCAACATCAAATGTTTGCATGGCGTTATTCAAATTTCAGTAAAACACGAAGCAATGTAACTTCAGGAGGCTTAGGAACTATGGGATTTGCATTACCAGCCGCAATTGGTGCTAAAATGGGAGCGCCAGATCGTGAGGTTGTTGCTATTATTGGTGATGGAGGTTATCAAATGACTTGTAATGAATTGGGTACAATTCTTCAAACAAAAGCCGCAGTTAAAATTGTGGTTTTAAATAATAGTTATTTAGGAATGGTACGTCAATGGCAAGAGTTATTTTTCGACAAGCGGTATGCTTCAACAGAAATGGTCAGCCCAAATTTTGTGAAGTTAGCAGAAGCTTATGATATTGAGGCTGTTAGAGTTTCAAAAAGAGAAGATTTAGCAGGTGCTATAAAAACAATGATGGCATCAAAAGATGCATATTTTTTGGAAGTTGTTATAGAACAAGAAGATAATGTATTTCCAATGATACCAACGGGAGCAAGTGTTTCAGATATAAGATTAAGTTAAGATGGAAGAAAATAAAAATTTTACAATTTCGGTATACACCGAAAATAATATAGGAATATTAAATCGACTTTCTGCAATATTTTTAAAACGTCATATTAATATTGAAAGTATGAC
>Ga0102812_10000404_pt1 | contig 31690 bp, 12 predicted proteins | sample ColrivemetaGS713_FD_79334 | JGI IMG/M metagenome (GOLD analysis project Ga0102812, IMG submission 79334) | Estuarine microbial communities from the Columbia River estuary - Flood tide ETM metaG S.713 | ecosystem: Environmental > Aquatic > Marine > Intertidal zone > Estuary | place: USA...
AAATTCAGGACCTACTAATATCCAACTAGACCCATTATTTAAATATAGTTGCTGGTTACTAGTATCTACCCAAAGGTCACCTATTACACTATTACCAACTTCTGGTTGTGCGGCACCTTTTTTGATGCCTCCTGATTCAATCCAATTTGTTCCGTCATATACTTTAAGTGCATCGACGCCAACTGTTGTATCATACCATGTTTGTCCTTCAACAGGATTAGCAGGCGGATTGTTATTTGCAAAGTTTTCTATAATATGCAAAAAGTTGCTTGCAATCGCCTCGCCGTATGCTGTGCTGTTTCTGCCAGGTAGAGATAAACTAGTATCAGTATTGTTTATTTCTCTGTCTTCTACAACAATAGATCCTTTATTTGTAAAATCTGTAAATTGGATTTGATATGCCATTAGCTGTTACCTCCGCTAAGGCTTTGTACTCGAACCGTATAGTCTACTTGGATCAATCTGTTTAGTGATTTTTGTACAGGGTGGAAAATAACATGTGTTAATAACCTACCGTTGCCTATAATGCCGTCTGCACTAGCACTTCTTAACCCTAATTCGTCAAATACAAAACTGTTATCTGTATCAGATGCTGTATCAAATGCATCTTGGCCATTTGGTTCGCCATAATCTAGTAAACATGTAATAACAATATCAGTATAATTTGTACCATTTACGTGTCTAGTTTCAATCTTGTTTCTAGTAGGATCTAAATTATCTGTATTTCTATCGTCAACTATCTTTGTAAACGTTTGATTGTACAAACCTGCGTTTGTTCCTGTTGAGTTTGGAGTAAGATATGTTATTACTCCTGTTGTGTCTATATTTGTACCGCCGTTGCCGAAGCTCATTACAGCAATAGGCCCTTGTCCTGCATTACCTAAAGATTCTGCAAGAGCAATACTCATATTTTCATAGTGTATGGCGTTCTTTTTGTTAACAAAGACTTCGCCGCTGCTAGGGTCACTTATTTTAATGTGCCCCTGTACAAATACACCGTTTTGTTCATTAATTGTGTTTGTCATTTTCTATTCCTACTAGTATATTTATTCGGGTAATTCACTTCTTGCTCCACGTAAGAAACTACCAATGTCGTTTTGAGCATCTTTTAATGGAGTGCCCGGGTCTGTCCACAATTTACCTACTTTTCTAATAACAACTAACTTTTGATCCGCTTTCATTGGACTTGTTAGTGTTAATGTATCGCCATTTACAGTGAACTCTGCTGGTGTATTTACATCACCTTCGGGTGAATCAATTGCAAGTACGGGATCAAATGTAGCTATAGCAGCCTTATTTAACCTCTTTCCTGCAGCAAACACTTCAAACTCATTTACACTGTTAGGTGTAAAATCAAGTGTGAATTCCGTTTGTCCTTCGGTTACAGCATCAACTGGCGACCAAACTATAGTTTGATCAGTATATGGAATATTCTTCTCTACTCCTGCACCGTAAACTCTAGATCCTGCACTGTGTATTGATGCAATACCTGTTCCTAATGTGCCTCTACGTAACTGTCTTAAGTCATTGCCTGTTTTTGCAAAGTACTCAATACGTTCGCCGCCAATCCAAATAATGCCTGGTTTATTAGAACGCTTATCTGGTCTCGGTAATCTATCTGCTCCTTCAACAACAACAATTCTAAGATCATTAAATGCTAAATCTTGTGCTAGTTTTACACCATCGTTATTGTCAACACGTTTATAGTGTGTTCTATTAAGAATATCTTTAAACTGTTGCCATGCAATAGTTGGTGTACTAATTGGTGCTGTAAAGTGTATAATATCTATTGTATCATTTTCGGCAGGTTCATTAACAAGCTCAATTATTCTCATGTTACTCTGTAACTTATAATCTACACTTGGTGATAACATGGAACCGTTTTTAAATATCCAAACATATTCAACACCGCTGGCTGGTTGATTTAATAATACTCTACCACCTGTTAATTGATGGTACGCTGAATAGTTATCTGATCCAGGCGTTAATGCACTTCTATTAATAACATCATAACTTATACGGTTAATATCTAATATATCATGATTACTAAATGTGTAAACATTTATAGTATCGTCTTCTGCTGGTAAATCCGTAAATGTAACTTGATTACCAATAACACGATAATCACCATTTCTAAAGTAAACACTTAGTATATCACCTTGTGACAAAATATTACTTCCTATTGTAATACTACTTTGACCAATGTTAACACTATAACTATCTTGCTGGTTTAATAATTTACCATTAAGATATACTTCAGTATCAGCAGCACTTAGAGTTGACTCTTGTACTTGGAATGTTTCTAAAGTATATTCTCTTCGTGTTGCATCTGTAATATGGAATACTTTTGAGTAACCTGGCTTTTTAATAGCACCATTAACTTCTACAATGCTAAAGAACTCTGCAGGTGTTTCGTATATTGCACTAGTTGATAAGTTATATGTAACACTTGAGCCGTCAGCAATAATATTGTCTTTTTGTATTTTACTATAATTAATTTGTGTATTATTAGAGTAAATTTCATAATCTAATCTTGTGCCTTCTGGGGGCGGTACTGGACTAAACACAAATTCAATAAAGCCTGTATCACTTTTCTTAGCAATCAATTCAGGTCCGTCTGGCTCTTGTCCATCTTTTCTAAGATAAACTGCATAACTATCGCTCCATAAAACATTTGTTACATACGAACTTTGTCCTTCTACTGTAAACAATACTCCAAGATCAATTATATTTTCTCCGTTTATTCCAACTGTAAGTATTGTTAGTACTTGGTCTGTTGTAGGTGCATTGTTAAATATTACTGTAAGGGCTGTGTAATCTAATGTGTACTGTGCTTTATCAACTATTGTATTACCTAGTTTAACAATTACAGCATCGTTACTGTGTGGTGCTAACCCTAGTGGATAAGTTGTAGTTGTGCCATCAGTTAAGTAATTTTGATTATATATTTGTCCCTGACCTTCACCGTTTCTTTCATAAACTGTTATATTAACAGAGTCCATAACTTGACCATTAACTAATTCTTCTGGACCGCCTGTTGTTAACGGAGTAACAAATAAATCTCCGTCTAAGATAATGTCGTCTGCGTTAATACCACCAGCATAACCATAAGTTAGGGCGCCGCCTTCAAGTATTGTATCGTAACTATCACCGTCTGGTTTAAAACTACCATCTGAAGTTGTTTTTCTAATAGTAACAATATCACCATCTGCAACTTCAATATCATTTTCTGCTAAGTTTATTATTTGTGTTACACCGTCACCTGTTAGTGTTTGCATCATTGCTAATGTATTAGTAGGATTATTACCATAGTTAGGATCATCAATTCTAATTGCCTTCGTTTCACTAGAGCGTTTTAAGTAAACATTATACTCAACACCGTCTTCTAAAGGTTTAGAAAGTTCAATAGCAACAGTTGTACCATCTGCAAAGAATATTTCATCTTCAAATGTGTTATCGTAACTGTCCCAAGTGTCTGTTCCATATTCGTCGGTCATCCACCCTGATGTACCTTCAAAGCCAAAGCTCTTAACTTCTACACCACCGTAGTCAACACCAACCATTAGTTGTGATAAATCTTTACCAAGCATTCCTGTTGTAGGATTATACAAGTGATTAATTCTATCTTGTGCATTTAATATTGCAGGATCTTTTTCGTATTCAACTACGATAATACTTCCTAATGCAGGAGTGTTACTAAACTGTATTTGACCTTTTTGTCTAGCATATGTATATGTTTTATCATCTATGTTAGTAAATGCATATTCACTACGTAACAATAATGTGCCATTAATTGTAACTTTTATTTTATTACGTTTTAAATTAATAGGCCATTTTAAATCAAACTTATTGTTTATTGCTGTACCTGTAAATGTTTCTGTTTCAGGCAATGTTGTAATAAAGTATTGTCCGGACACTCTGTCAAACTTAATGCCAACTTGTAGACTTCTAACAACACTGTTACCAATTTGTGCTGATGCTATTGCTGTTGTAGAACCATCTGCTTGTGATCCGCTAATAGTTATAGTTGGCGCACTAGTATATCCGCTTCCTGGATTAGTAACTTCAATGTTAACTACTTTGCCTGCACCAATATATGCTCTTGCTGTTGCGCCAGTGCCGCCACCGCCTGCAATAGTTACTGTTGGTGGATATGTATATTTGCTTCCGCTATCGTAAATATTAATTGCTGTAACTTTATATCCATAATTTTCTTTCCATGACTGGTATGGATATTCATCAAAGAACGCATCTGCTCCAAGCAACTCGTTATCTTTAATTTTTACAGATTTAGTTTTTATTCCGTTTTGTGTATAATCGTAATACGGAGGAACATCAAAATCACTTGTTTGAGTGTTAGTATTGTCTACATTTTCATAAGAACTTAGATATTCACGTATGTTTGTCTTATAAGGTTTAACTTCGTTAATGTAATCATTGTAACTACTTAAATTATCATTTTGATAATTTATCTTTTGCTCTAGTTCGCCTACATTATGTTTTGCTTTTACAAAACTTGTTTTATATACCCAGTCAACATTTTGTTGTTCTGACAATACATATCTAACACTTGCAAGGAATAGTTCTTGCCATTTAATTGCCAAGTTATCTACAAATATATCGTTCTTTAATGCTGTTAATATTTGTCTACCTTCAGTTACTGGTTCAGTATCAAAGAATCTGTTGTCATAGCCTAGTAAATCATACCCGACCGTATTTTCTATCACATTGTAAATTTTACTACTAATTTCTATTGTACCGTTTTCTCTACCAATAGTTTCATAATCAATTGTATAGTCTAAAGAATTAGTATCTGCAACACGTTTTAATAGTAGCCAGCCACCGTTACCTATATTATCAATCTTAACAATTTGGTCAATCTTAGCATTTGCTGATGCTAACTGATAACTTTCATCAACTCTGTGATCAATTCTTGTAAATTGTGTATAACCTGTTGCATACCAGTCTACATAATCCCAATATTCTTTTGTATCGTAACTTTGTGACTTTACTCTATCCCAAAGACTTGATGATTTATTCCATTCGTAAATAGCCCATTTGTTGTTAACTGTGCTATCGTTTTCAACTAACACTGTAAGTGGTCTTACCTCAATTATTAAATTTTCATCATAACCAGACCCACCGTTAATAATGTTTACTCTGCTAACTTGTCCTAGGTTATTAATTTCTAAATTAAAGTCTAATCCGCTACCGTTGCCAAACAATTCAAAACTTGGACCGTGTCTTACAACACTTGTAGTATTATCGTATGTAGGATCGTTATATCCTCTACCAGTATCAGTAATTCTAATATCAGTTACTACACCACCATGCACCGATGCTTGTAGTGTTGCTGTTTTAATTTTATTAATACCAATAAAGTTTAATTCATCTAATGTATCAATTTTATAATCATATGTTCTGTCAGTTACAAACGGTTGGACATCTTCACTGTTAAGAGTTTTAAAACTAAAGTCATCTACAATAATAGTTTCTTGAAGTGCTAAGTTTGCTCTTTCAACAACTTGCTTAAATGCTTCTTGTCTATTAACAAACCAACTTTGTCTTGGACTATTTAATGTACCGTATTTGTCTTTTGCACTTAACTCAGGATCTGGAACAATACGTCCTTTTGAATCGTAACCAAGTAAACTGTCAATCCATTTTCTTTCTATGTCTGCTTTAGGTACACTTGTTTCTAGTCCTTCTGTTAACAGACTATATTCAAAATGTCTATTTTGTTCTTGTGTATCTTGTGTATAGTAACTTACATGTAAAGCAATGTCTTTGTCTTTAATTAAACTTTCACAGTTGTAAAGAACAAATCTATCATTACTTAATAATGCTACAAAACTATAACCTTGTCCTCTTGGATTAGCAATTAATTTTGCAACTTCAGATGCACTAATTGTTCTTGCTTCTTGAACAGGAACAGTTACTTTATTTTTAACCCAAAAGTAATATTTGTCGCTAAATGTTTGTGATACAGGATCGTAAACTAATTTTTGGCTGTATGCATCATTGCCGTATTTAGATAATCCACTTATGCCTTTTGCAAAGCCTGCGGCTGTGTCTGCTTGGTTATCCCAATCTGCTGGAACAATATCACTTTCCACCCATTCATAAACATCAGCTGAGTAGTTAGGTATTAACTTGCTCCAGTTGTTTGCCTGGTTAGTAATATCTTCTTGATATACATTAAAGAATTTTGCTGTAGATAAATCCCACCATAGTTTGCCAACATGTTGTTCTTCCCAATTAGAAGTTTCACTAAAGTAGTCAGGTAATGTTGTAACATTGTAACGTGCAAAATCAATATTTGATTTAAATGTTAATTCTTGTTCTGCTGGTCCTGCAATTTTACCTTGTATAGGATCAATATAATCTAAGTATGTAGATAATTGATTTGTTTTTACGTTGTACAAGAATGCTGATTTAATTTTTTGTGTGTCAACAACTTCATTTGGTGTTCTTAATAATGTCCATGGTTTTTTATCTTGTGTAACTTGATAGTCAACAAAACTTCCAGGATTTATATCTTCATCATAATACGAGTTTGGATCTGCTGGAACTCCTACATAAATGTGATTGTTGTTAATTAAAACTTGTTCGCCAAATCTACTTGCAACTAATACATTATCATCGCCATCGTAGTCTAATTCTTCTGCAAGTATATATGCGTCTTTAACTTTTTGATATAGCCTAACGCTACCACTGTCTATTCTTTTATCAGGGTATGTTGTAAATGTATCATCAAATGACGTAGTACCGTTATCAAATATTGTTTCAGTAATAATGTCGCCATTGCCGCTTGTTACAGCAATAATATCTTGTGAAATGCTAACCTTAGTACCAAACTTTTCACTAAGTGTTCCTGTACCTGATAATGTTTGATGTAATTCAAACGCTCCATTTACTTTTGCATAGACATATACTTTGCCTGTGTTGTAGCCTTGTACATCACTTTCAGGATCAGCAACTATTAAAGTGTCACCATCTTCGCTAAGGCTTATACTACTTCCCCAACCAGTGTTTGATATAGGTGCAACAATAGTTTGATCAAAAACATATCTGTCATCTAATATTCTATAAACAAGTACTTTGTTATCAGGGTCAACACTTGTATCAGTAATTACACTTATTGCAAGCACTTGACCGTTTTCGCTTACACTTATTTCTTTTGTAAAGTCTAATACACCTTCGCCTAAATCATTAAACACTGGATCATTGTAAATGTTTACATCATTTGGTAATGATGGAAGATAATTTACTGTACTATTTAATGTTGCCCATTTAAGTGTGTCAGTGGGTACAACACCTTTAAGAAATGTAAGTGCCGAATATAATTGATTGTTATATAAAACTATTTCATCTGTTTTATATGATGCATCAGCTGAGTATGGTCCTCTATAATGAGGATTAATATCTAATGCATAATTATATTTTTTACCGTACTTGTCTGTACCATGCTTTAAAACTGTTAGGTTCTCTTTTGAACCTACATAAAATCTGTATAGTTCGCCGTCTTGTGTTACAGCAACTTGTTTACCAACATTACTGTTTGTAGTACTTTCCGGAATTGTCCATGTTCCTCTGTTGGTCCATGTGGTTCCTACTCTATTAAAGATACTGTATACACCTTGATTTACAGGTTTGCTTACTTGCGAACCGCTGGTATCTACTGGTAAATTATAAACAAGACGCCAGTCACTATTTGATGTGCTAGGTATGCTTGGCGCAGCGTCTGCACCAGCTTCTGTTAAGTTTTCTTTGTAAACCCAAAACTCTTTATTAATGTGTGCAAATGCATTTAAATCTCTAAACTGCTGTAAGCCGCCATATGATTCTGGGTGTGCAGGAAAGTTAGTTCCCCTTTGCATAACAGCAATTTTACCTGTATTATTTCCTGGAAGAGATATTTTGTTAATTGGACCCATAATACGTTGGTTTGGTAATTGCGATGGTCCTTCTAATGTTTCTAATAGTAATCTGTTACCTTGAGTAAAGTTGCTAGTATTGTTAGGATCTAGTTTAAGATATACTCTACCTTGGGTTCCAGCACGTCTTATATAATATGCAACGCGGCCTCTAGCGCCAGTAATTTCATCTCTAATAAAGTCGCCATCTGCTCCGTTAATGTTAATAATATTTCCGTTTATATCTGAAAATACTTTACCTTCATAAGCAGGTTCAAAGAAGTCACCAGTGTCAACGTCTGGATCTGATAACATATCAACATCAGCACCCTGTGTTTTAGTAAATGTAAAGTCAATATAACCGTCCCACATATCTATAACAGTGTGTAAGTTGTCGTTGATGTAACTGGGGTCAATACCTAACAAATTAAAGTCTGGAGAATCTGCTTGATCATTAATATATGCTCTAAACTGATCACCTGCGGTTGTAATTTCTCCAGCTAAGTTTGACGGAATTCTCATCAACCATCTGTTGTCTACAATATTTTGTACGCCGTCAACGTCAACATTTACGTATGCCGCACCTCTATGAGAAAGAACACTAACAAATACTGGTTCGTCTCTATCTGGGAATATAGTGCTTGCAACATCATCTAATCCATTTGCATAAAAGTTTGGTATAGTTCTTGCATATGTTTGAGTATTTTCATTGTAAACTAATACATCTTGATATATTAGACCGTAACCTGGTACGCCAAAATCTTTTGTTTCTGTAAATTCATCCGAAGTTAAGTAGGTTGTGCCTGTGTTAATATACCACCATCCACCTACAGAACCAGTTGTTCCGTTATAGTTTGGTTGTGTATAATCGCCAATTGGTGTTCCGTTATTATTTGTAATAGTTCCAGTTGGTCCAAAAACACCATTTGTATCTTTTATGTAAAGTACAAGTTTAAAGTCTCTTTGGAATGCTTTGTAAACTGTTGCTGAGCCGCCAACTGCATTTATTATGTCGCCATCTACTGGAGGATCAGTAAACGGTTCTACTAATAATACAGCATCAATCTTTTCTACAATAACATGTTCGCCATTTATAAATGTTGATGTTGGCTCTGTATATGATGCTGCTGAATTCTGTGCGTTAATACCTTCTGGGAATACTTCTACAGGACTTGCATTACCTATGTTTCTATTAAAGTTTGTATAATTGTTCCACTTAAGAACTAGTTTGTCCTGTGGCTTAGAACCTCTATATTGATCAAAAGGTGCAGCAATTAACAAGTGATCTGTTTGTGTGTTTGGTAAGTATGGACTACCTTGTAAAATTAGTGTTAGTAAACTACTATCACTTGATCTTTCAAAGTTTGCATAACTGTCAAAAGTACTAAATGCAATACTGTTACTTTCAGGAGTAATTGTTCTTACAGCCTTCCAATAGTTTTCGCTATACTTAACAATATCGTTTTCATTATACGCTATAGTTTTACTATAATCGTTTTGGTAATTAGAAGCAACTTCGCTTGCTGTACTTGACCCAATAATTAAATATTTGCCGTCTGCACTTATGTCAATGTCTGCTCCAAAGCGATGTCCGTCTGCCACTGGATATGTATTAGTGTCCAAGGTTAACGTGTCTTCAAATAATAACTCTCTTAAATTTGATCCTCTTTGATAAGTGTAAACATTACCATTTAAACTATTAGCACTATGATCGCCAAGTGCTAATCTAGTGTTTGCTTTATTAGATGATATAGCAGAGCCAAACTCATATGCAGATGTAATGTCGTAATCGCTAGGATTATTATAATGCGACTTATCATTGTATACATTATCTTGTATAGCAACTACCCAGTCATTTTTAGTTGATCCATTAATCCAAACTTTTTGGTCTTCAGCTATTTTTTCTTCTAATACAATGTTTGCGTCTTTTATAGTGTCAAAATTTACTGATCGTAAAATACTTACGTAACCATTAATATCACTTAGGTCTTCGATACTATTGTTTGCACCAGCAAGAACATTTACACTAGTAGGCTTTACAACTTCTACAGTGTAAAAACCATCATTCTGTGTTGATGTATTTTGCAAGCCAATTATATCGCCTCTTTTAAAAGAGTGTGATCTGTCAAATTCGATTGTGCCGCCTGGATTGTCTACACCAACAAATGCGTCAGCTCCTTCGTCAAACCCTGTTATATTAGTTACTCTAATATCAGTAGTTACATGTTGTAAAACGTCCCATGGCTGTTCGTCGCCTGTTACCCAAACATAATCCTTAGCACCAATTACATTAATATTAGCTGTAAGTATATCTGCCTTATCATTAATTCTATATGCAGCATCTGCATCAAACACAAATCCAGCGTCTTTAGTAAATTGTTTGTAATCTACAACAGTCGGAAACGGTTTATGATCGTAGTTTTGAGGTCTTTTATATACGTCTGCTGGGGTGAGTTTATAAATAGTGTCGGTATCATTAGCAGGTAAATTAGTTACAAGCTCTATTGGCTGTGGATTAGTTTTAATTTGTTTTTCGTCAATTAAAAATTCAACATCGTCAAAATTATCAGTAGCACCGTACTGGCCAACTCTAATTGCCCATTCTTCGTAGAATTCTAAACTTTCTTTATCAGCACTTGCAAGAGCATCAAACAGTTTTACTAAACTATTTTTTGTACCTTTATCTTGTAACATTCCTTGATAAAACTTATACTGACTTACATCGTCATTTATAATGTTTTCTAAGTACTTACGTTTTTGATATCCAATTAAATGCTGTGCATGTTTTTGTTGTTCAAGATCAAAGTTGTCTGTATCTAAGTCATAAAAGTCTGCAAACTGATTAATTTTATATTCAAAGTTAGGAACTAATTGTGCCTGTGGACGATTTTCTAAACGTTCCCATTGTGAATCAATAAACACTTCTGTTCCAGTTACGTTAGACAATGCAACGTAATAAAATTCTTTATGCTTAACTAATTTGCCAATACCATAATCTTTGTATTGTTGCCAGTCTCTTACTTCTGCTTCGTCATATATAAAGCCTGGTATGTTTAGTCCGCCGGACCAGTTATCACTTCTGTATCCAGTAACTTTAATTCTTTCTTGTCTGTAACCTGCTTCTTGGTCATATATAACATCGCCAAACACAGTTTTATTATCTAATAATATTACATGTTCTCTTTGGACCAATGGTAGTTTAACGCTGTAAATACCATCTGCTGTATTTCTAACACTTAGACCAAAATCATTTTCGGTATCTCTAGCAATGCTACTAAACGATCTTTGTAATTTTTGACCGTCTGCTTTTAACAAACTATAATCATAAAAATTATCAAAGATATTATCTACAACCATATATTGTCTGTTGAATGTAAACTGTTGTGCGGCCGGACTTATTGTTAGTACACTACCAGCCGCCCAATTTTGTGTAGTCCAGAACATAAATTCTTTTACACTAAATGTCCAATCTTCGACAACACTTATATCTTTGTTATAATATTCAAACTTAAAACCTTGTGCTTTTAAGTATGCTTCATATCCTAATAAAAAGTCAACAACTTCTTGTGTACTTGTAAGCAATGTTCCATAAGGTATAGTGTTAACACGATTTGTAAACTTTCTTCTAAGTACATTTGATCTACCGCCTACAAGTGGAAGCTCTGCTAACTTAGACATTTTAGTATCGTCAAAACTTGGACCACTAACATGGCTTGAGTTTACTCTATAATAAAAACTATTATATCGAACATTTTGTCCTTTAACATATTGTTTTGCGCTATCCCAATTTACAAATGACTCTGAAATGCCGCCTATGTTTATTACAGGATCTGATGATGCTTGTATAGGTTCATAATAGTTAAATGCAGCTGAAGCCTGATCGTATCCTTTTACAACATAACCATTTGTATTTTTCTGAATTACAACACCGCTGTAATTTGCAATTTCTACAGGTACAGATGTGTTTAAAAATAATTTATAGTTTTCTTCTGGTACAAATACATTGCCTTCATTTAAAGGTGTTCTACTATCTAATATTAATTTAAATTTACTCTTGTCAGTAAATCCGCCAACTTTAAGTGCTAATTGATTTTTTAAAGTTTTTAGCTCTGCTTGATACTCATTATAACTAGTGTTTATATCACTAACTATGTAGTTGTATACAAAGTTAACAAGACCACTTGTAATAACACGTTGGTTGTCTGTATACGTATTTGGAAATACTAAATCTTTTAATCTAATAATTGTATTAGATGGACTATAAACAAGATTGCCTGTTTTATTTCTTAGCATTCTTGATAAGTCAAAGCCAGTGCCCATTACTTTTGCTGGTTGATTTAGTAACCAACTTGTAATTAGTGCAAATGGATATTCACTACTTTTTCTCCACGCACTTTCAGTAGGAGTATGGTCTCCAAATGCATATGAATCTCTTGTTCTTACAGCAACAAAGTTTTGTGCATAGTTACTATCTAACGGACTTAATAAATTTCCATTTTCGTCTGCAGGAATATGATTTGTTAAGCCTGGGCGTTTATATCTATTATCAACTGTTGCAGGCTTGCCCGGAACTTTTATTAAACCTTTTTCAAGGTCTTCCCAAAGTACAAAATTATTTCTAGTATACGGTGCTGGGCCATATTCTGCTTCCCACCATGAAGGCTTAATAGTAAAGCCAAGCATTTCCCAAGGATGAGTATGAGGACGATCAGTGTCGTATGCATCTTTGTATACACCTCTCCAAAATCCTGGTAATGGTTTACCTGTTGGGGATGACATATTTTTATAGTTGTATCTAAATGTATCTGTGTCTTTCCAAAAAGTATTTGCTGTATAATTTGGATCGCCTGCAATTATTGACCATTGTACAAAATCACTTACCATTGCACTATCAACGTCTTGCCTGCTAAACCCTGTATCTCTATAGTTGCCGCCTGCAAATTCATGTACATCAAAAACATCTGTGTTATAGGCTTGCTTTAGGTTATTATAAATTCTTCTTTCAAAATCTAATATTAGATTATCACGATAATCACCATACGCAAAAGTAATACTTCCGTCATGTCCTTGAATTACGTTACGCGGTGTTTCTTGCGTAGTGTCTAAATACAGTTCAGGCTTATAAGCAGGATACAATCCTAACTTAGTTGGTGTAGTAGGAACAAAACAACCGTCAGTTGTATCATACTCGTAAATTTCTAGTTCGTCATCAACAGCAAGTGTTGCTGATACGTTTACAAATCCTTCTGCTGTAAATGTGTAATCTGTACCGTGACATAGAGCTACATCGTTAAGATATACTAAAACTCCTCTCTCACTTAGATTTGATAAACTAAATGTTTTAGCAAGCGGATAAAACACGCCGTCACTTGCTTTTACAATATGTAATGTACGCTTAGATGCACCATGTGGTATCATGTCTGAGAAATAAAACGGCATTCCGTCAGTTTTTTGACTGTTTATTTCTTCAATAATTTTATCTACATGATCTTTAATTGGACCATCATACCCTAAAGTATCTGCTACTTGCAAAAATAATCTTTTGTATTTTGCATATTCTAATCTAGCATACTTTAGTGCTTTTATAATATTTGCATTTTTATCTGTAAGATGATAACTTGCAAGTGCAATAGGTCCCGTATGTTTTACAAAACGTGTACCAAATTGACTTAGGTTACCAATATCTCTTAAATTACTAACGCCTGGAAATCTATTGCCGTTATAATCAAAAGTGTTTTCAATTATTGTGCTTACATGATCTGTAACTTCACCAATAGTAAAATCTCCTATGTTTTCATTCATAGGATTACGTTCTAAGTTATATGCTAATTCGTAATAACCGTTGTCTGTTTTTGTTGCTTTACTAAAGCATCTTAATAATACAATATCATCTGTTTCTAAATCAGTTTTAAATGTTACATAAGCAACACCATTTATTCTGTTAATATCGTAATGTGTTGATTCTTTCTTAAAAGTATTGTTTACATAAACTTTAACAACTAGGTCGTTTAAGTCACCGCTACGGTCAAATACATCTACAGCAAAATCATTTACAGTAGTATCTGCTACATACTGTCTTACTATTGCTTGTGAACTTGGCTTATTTGCTTTAATCCAACCGTTTTCACTTACGTATGATGTTAGGTCAGTATACTTTCTTACATAACCAGTTTCAACATTTACAGTAATATTACTATTATTTTCTTCATAAACAAATGAGTCACTTACTAATGGAAATTTAAATTGTATATCGCCAAAGTTTTCAATAGCTCTATATGATAATGGGAATCCTAATTCAGCATCATTTGTACCTGTGCCTTTTGCATATGCAAATAATTCTGTACCACTAAATGTGCTTGCATTGTAAGTACCAAAACTATCATCGCTTTCGTCAAAAACATCAAATAATGGTTGCTGGTTTACTTGTATCTTTCTTTGTGACTCTTTCCAATTAGTGCCATCAAAGTAAAACAGTCTACCTTTATATGTGTCGCCACCTTTAATTAATACTGTTTCATTTACTTGTGCTGTAGCATCAGTTTCTTCTACTAAACTAATTTGTCTAATATTGTCAATTAAGATAAAGTTAACTTTGTAAATTTTACCTCTTACATTTCTATCAGTATCAGCATTAAAGATAACACGCATACCGTCTGCAAGATTTGTGTTGTCTACATTGTATCCAGTGCCGCCTTCTACGGTACTAAATGCATCAGTAGTTTTGTAATCAATTAAGTCTACATCGTCTTTTGCTTGAGTACCAAAATTAAATAATTTTAGTCCTGCGTTAAATTCAATAATTGGCCTTGATGCTCTGCCACTTTGATCAATGCTTGCTACTTCGTTGTTGTATTCTGCAGACTTTTCAATTACATCTTTGTGAAACCATTTATTGTAACGTGTCCAAGCATTTCTGTCAACACTTGATCTGTTAATAACAACATAATCTTTTGTTCCTGCAAACGCACTAGCATTACCAAACGGCAATCTGTCAAAACCTTCGCTATCAAATGGAACTAATTTGTCACCTACATAACTTGCAGGTATAACTAAATCACTTTCTTTAACTAATCTAATATCAGTACCAACACCTTCAACATACCACTCATCGTTAGCATATATTTCCGGAGTTACTTTACCAGCAAATTTTACTTTAAGTCCATTAGTAAATTGTACTTTGTTTGAACTTGTGTAGTTTTTCTTACCTATGATATCGCTTACATCAATTTGTGTGTTTTCAATAATATCAAAAACTTTAATATAGCCACTTGTGTTAATGTCACTACCACTTGTGTAATATAATTGCTCTGGTGCTTCAAATGGTATAGTAAAAGTAATTCTACCTTTTTCAACATTTACAGGATCAATTTCATTACCCTCTAAATCTATTGCTGTAAGTCCTTGTACATAAAGGCTTGACACATTGTCTGCACTTCCTGATATAACTTTATAACTACCGTCATCTTGTTTTTCAAGTGTAAACGGTGCGTCTGCAAAACGTCTATCAGTTGAGAATGAAAACGGATGTCCTGGTGTGTCTATTTCAAATGTATATGTTTGTCCTCTATATAAAGTAAGTGCAGGATTTGGTTCAAACCCCGGAGGAGAAAATTTGTATACTACGTTATCACCTTGATCTTCTGTAGTAACTGTATATGTGCTTGCTTCTTCTAAACTTTTTCCAAACACTGATACAGTTTGTGGACCGTTTGGTAACCAATAATATTCACGGAAATTTGTAAACTTGTCCCAGTCTATATTTGGATTCCATGCATAATATTCTTGACTGTTTAATCTGCTTTGATCTTCGTTGTTACCTGAAAAGTTTTTAACTTGGTTAACATAATCAGCGTAATCTGCAAAAAAGTTTACATTGCCTAAATCGTCTACAGATACAGTAGCAGGTTCTAACTGTCTATCTTGTCTTTGTTGTGTAACGTCAGCAATATACGTGTCACCGGCCTTAAATGCTTTTGCATTTTTGCGGCCCATGTAACCGTTTATTTTTTCTGCTGTGCCAGGTTGTACAAGTTGGTCTATTGTACTCGAAAGTATTTTCTTATTTGCTTGTGTTCTAAAATACTTAGGAAGTAAATCTACACTCTTTCTATCGCCTTTTCCGCCTGCTGGCAAAGGTGCGTCTGTCTGATCGTTATCGTAAGACATTAGTAGTAACTTCCTCCACTATTTGATCCGCTGTTGTTTGAGCTATTGCTGTTTGAACTGTTTGAACTGTTTGAACTAGTAAACGAAGCAGAGCTTGTTATACCAGTATTTGTTGTTTCGCTTGAAGTAACAACGTTACTTGATGCGTTTAATCTAGTTGCTGTAATTTGATCTATTATTTCAATATTTGCAACAGTTGCACTATTAATAAAAATTTCATCAACTTCGCTTCTTATTTCAAACAAACTTCCAAACCCTTGTGTAATTTGATTTGGAACAATTACTACACTCACTAAGTCAGGAGCAATTCTGTTCATAATATAAGTTGCTAATTCTTGGAAGTAAAAAGTATCTCCAAAGTCCCAATTTTCTAAAGCAAAATATTGGTTAATTGCTTCAATGCATCTTGTTTTAATATCATTATCGTTTAGTACAACACCTGGATTTTTTACTAATTTAAATGTTGCTTGCAAATCTGACTTTGCAGCACTACCAAATAATTCTTTGTATTTCACAGGATGGTAAACAACTTCGTCACTAATAGATTTTATTTTATTAAGCTCAACACCGTAGGACCTAAACAGTTCATCTGAACTTGGTGGTAACGGTTTTTGTGTAAGTTGTCCATCTAAATAAAGTCTATAATTTCTGTCATATGTTTTTGTAAGCATATACGTATCAATTATATTACTTGCACTTGGATCTATTCTGTTGTTAGTATCTGCAACATGCACATAATGGAACTTTAACTTGTCTCTACCAACAAACGCTTTGTAGTCACTGTTAGTTTCTAATTCAAGTGTTGTTGCATTTAACTTTTTAAATACGTCTGCATCTCTAAAGTAAAATAATTGTCCATTTGTATATGTGCTTAACGGTTGTATTGCTGTTTGCGATTCTAAAATTTGTATATTAGAAGCATCAATATATCTAAAATCTTCAACACCTGCTTCTGTAAAATATTTTTCGTGTATAATAAGTTTTGTTAATGGTGCTGTGGCTTCATCAACAATATGTAAAAATAGTTCAGGGTCGTCAATAATACCATCTGCATCTTTATCAGCAAAAGTTATTTCTATCTTTTTAGTATCTACGTACCCTTCTTTATCTCTATAAGACTCTAAGATATCAAAATCAAAATTATCTGTAAATGGCGCTGTGCTGTCAGGCTGTGTATTAATACTTAAAATACTTACTTTGTCTTTAATTGTTTTACCGGTTTGTGAATCATAAATTTTATCACCACTGTCGTAGTAGAATTTAATTTCTCTATCACTTTCAAATACGTATCTTAAACCTCTGTAAGTTACTTTGTATGTTTCGCCGTTTGTTTCAAATAACAACAACCAACTTGCATCAAGATTTCCGTTACTTACATTGCCTGCAAACCCTGTACTAAAATTACTCCTCTTATCAAGATCACTTGCTTTAATTAATCTCCAAACTCTGTTAACATCATCATAACGTAAACCAAAGTCATTGTATGCAAAAGTCTGATCAATAATTTCTACTTTTACATCATCTATAAGACTACTTGCTAGTTTAGGACGAATTTGTATAAGTCTACATAGGCTTGGTATTTTGTCTGCTAATGCAATAGCACCTTGTGTATCCGACAACCCTACTGTTAGCCCGTTGCCTGCAACCGCTACAACCTTTGTCCACTTGTATATTGAACTTCCTGGATGATCTGCGGCGCCTGCCATAAGCGAACCATCTTGCATAAAGTGGAAGCCTTCAGGTGCTTGGAATTTAACTGCCGTACCTGCTTCGATATATTTTAAACTGTTTGTTGTAAATGTGCCAACATTATATCCAGTTCCGTCTGTTGATTGGAAATTTCCTGTAAATGTATTTGTGTCTTCACTTACAACATTCCAAAATACGTTTAAATCAAATGTATTAATTTTTGGAAACTTATCTAGATAATAATGTTTAACTTTTTGATCTGCTAGAATAGGCTCAATATTGTTTATAATGATGCCTTCAATATCTGTTTGTGTAGTAAAATTAAAACTAGATTTATTTGTTACATACTCTTTATACAGAACACCATCGTTACCATATAAGTTAGTATTACTATATTTTCCAGTTGAATCGATCAAGTCAAAGTATCTTGAAATACCACTTGATGTTCTGTTTACACTTTTTACTTTTACAATTTCTTGGCTAACTCCTAACGGTGCAACATTATAATCTTCGCCTGTAACCATTCTGTTTTGAGTATAGTATGTTGCCGGAGCGTTTTGTTTAATACTTTGATTGCTTTCGCTTCTTGAACTATTTGATACAGTTGTTTGTAAACCCATTGTAAGGGTAAGCGTTTGTACTCTACCTTTTTTACTTAGGTAACGGAAATTAATAGCAATATTGTTTATAGCACCCGGTGTAATAACCATGTTTCTATTTTCACTCGTTCTATAATATGCTTTAAAGTTTCCTTTTGGTAAATTACCAAATACACCATCTGAGAAAGCTAAATTAATTCTGTCATCAACTCTTGTTAGTACACTGTAAATATTTCTTATTTTTTTATTAATGCTATTGTAGATTACATTGTTTCCTTCTACAGCATCAAGTTTAGTCCATAGATCAGATTCATTGTTATTACCATCTAGACCAAATAACCATACATCTGAATCATTTATGTTTTGAGTGTCTATTGATACTGTTGAATTTGGTGTAGGCTGTGCTACATTAAATTGTCCACTTTCTAATCTACCTTGACGGAAGTGTGCAAAAAATCCTGTGTTACTGCTACCAGGTCCTTGTGTGTCATTTCTATACATAAATGCAAAGTTGTTTCCCGGAACCGGTGCTTCTTCAACTAAACTTCCGTCTTGAATATCAGTAGATACAACTTCAAACGGAGTAGTTTTTCCTTCAACAGGTTTTTCAAATCCATATACAGGCACATCTGTGTTTACACCGTTAAGTCTGTATTGGTCTGTAGATATACCTGATACAGTTTCACTTTTGTTTGGCTTACCAAACACACCATTTACAGGTAGTGCTGTATTAAGTACTTTAATAAACTGTTCATACCAGTTAGCATTTGTACTATCATTCCATTGGATAGTTTGTCCTGATAAATTTGTACCATTTGAATCTAATAAATCTTCTGTTGTACTAACTGCTGTAAACTTTAACAAGCCGTTTGCTGTTTGATTTCTGCGAGGATTATAATTTAGTAATCTTGCTAGTCTTAGTACAGATTCACGTCTTTCTGCAAGTTCGAGGAAATTTTCTCTTGCGTTAAGGTCAATCCTAAAGGACAAGTTTTGTCCAAGAAATGCAACTAAATCAATTAGTGCAAGATATTCACTTGATTCAATATAATCGTTGAAATCCTCAGGATAATTAGTCCTAAGGTATTCTATCATTGTTCGTCTTAAATTATCAAAGTCGTAACTTTGAAAGTCTGCATTGCGGAAAGATTGGTATACTTTTTTCCAATCCTCTGCAACTAATAATTTATTTTGTCTATCCGTAGCTGACATCTAATTTCCTCTTATAACGTATTTATTCATAACAGTTATGTACGTATTTTATTTTTAAGCAAGTAAGCCGGCGTCTCTATCAAATTGTAATGTCATGGCTTCAGCAATGCTGTAGTTTAAATATATAAGAGTACATTCGATTTGTATACCGCTTTCATAAGTATCAACAATAACATTATCAACAACAACACGGGGATCGTAATTAATAATAGCTTCTACATTTTCTATGATAGCACTTTTAAGTTGTTCTGTTAATGGGTCAAATAATACGTCCCAAATAATTGTGCCAAATTCAGGATTTTCAAGTTTTTCACCCTGTCTAATATGAAAATGGTTAATAATGTCTTGCTTAATAACAGCAAGATCATATAGTCTATATCCTTCGTTTGCAGGATTAACTGTGCTTATAGACCTATAAGCCGCGCTAGAGGCAGGCTTACTAGGCTGTTTAGAACTGCCTACGCTAACCCTTTTGTATATGTTTTTTTCTAAAGTACTCATTATGTTATATTTACCCTCTACGTATAACCAGTTTCTTTAATATTTCTAACAGAAGCAATAAAGTTTGCTGGAGCAATTCTTGACTTGTTTAGGCCGTCTCCGGCGTAGTAACTTTCCCCAGGATTAACTGTTCGTTTTTGACCTGGCTGCCTATATGTAACTGGCAAACTAGCCCATTCTTGTGCCAATGATCTACAAAATGCTTGCTCTGATTTAGAGCCTGCTAAGTATTCGTCTATTCCTCTACTTTGTAGAAGTTTCCTACATAATTTGTCTTGTGTTACTTGGTTAAATTTATCTGTTCTCGAGGCAGCACCTTTGCCATCTACTAAGTCTATAAGTGTTTTCTTAATAATCTGATACTTACCTGCAGCTGAGCTTGCTGAGCCTCGACTTATTGACTCCGTTTGCCATTCAATAACTTCATCAATTGTAAGTTGAGTTAAATCTTTACCAAAATAGTCTCTAGGTTTTACTCTGCTTCCGCCAAATACTGTATTGTATCCTGCGCCTTCAGCTTCGCCAATAATATCTAATATATTTCCGTCTGGTCCAACTGTTGTAAAACGTTGCTGTGGTGCTTTTCCACCACCATCGCTTGTTACTGATTGTACTCCGCTTGTACCAGGTGTTGGCCCTGCGCCACTTGCTGACTCTTGTGCTGTTCCGCCAGCAAAACTTTTTCTAAATGTGTCTGGACTACTTTGTAATACGCCATCTGCTAAACTAGTTGGTTCTGTAATATCTGTCCTAATAGACTTGTACATAATAGGATCTAAATTTTCGTGGTGTGCATACGGTTCGTGACTTGGCATTCTTTTTACAAACGTGCTTATGTCTGATGCAATATCTGTACCTGGAGATGTTTTTGGCACTGTCCACTTTGGCAAATATGTAAAGTCTACAGCGTCTTCGGAGTCTGTAGCTTCTGTGCCTGCTGTTGAAGAACCACTGTTTAAATTAATATCCGATGCGCCATCAATATCAACGTTGCCGCCTGTAGCATTGATATTAATTTTGCCTTCTGTTGCTGTTAAGTATGATGCTTTTCCTACTAAGTTTAGAGTTTCTACAGAATTAATAAGCATGTTTGTTCCAGCTTTTATATGTCCTTCTGCATCTGCTAGTATGTATAAATTTGTATTTGTATGATGATGTATATCACCTTCTACTAACGTTTTTTGGTATCCTGTAACTTTAGTTTCTTGGTATCCTTTAACATTTGTTAAGAAGTTTGCTTCTGCTAACATTTTAGTATCAGTTGCACTTTCAATAGAAACGTTGCCTGTACCGTTGCCAGCAAAGCCATCAAATCTAGCACTTGCTCTAACATTAACATTTCTACCACCCTCAATGTTAACATCTCTATCTGCCGTTAAGTTTATATCTGCATCACTATGAATTGAAATACTGTCAGTTCCGTAAACATCAATTTTGCCATCACTGGTAAGTTCAACCCATGCTGTTCCTCTACTATTAGCAATGTAAACAAAATCTTCCGAATTGTGCATCAATATTTGATGCCCTGTACGTGTTCGTATTCTTGTTAATTCGTTATGCGGAATAGTTGGATTGCCATAAAGTTCTTCTGCTTCTACATTTGCATATGTAGGAGGTCCTGCTGATGCATGAGAAACTCTTAATAGTTTATCATCACCGTCATCCATTACTATGCTCGAGCCGCCGAGTCTGTTAACAAATTTTGAATGTTTTAATCCTGACTCGCCAACTAATCCTTTTGGTGCACCTGGTCGTTTGTCTATTGGTCCTGGTGTACTAATACCAAATACAGAACTAGGAATTTCACGCCTAGCACTTGAAGTAGTTGTACCTCTATTTTCGTCTCTAATTAATCCTTGTATTTCTAGTGATTGAGTAAAATCTTTGTTGTAGGGTTTTGCATATCTAGTTTGATCTCTACCAGTGCCGCTTTCAACTCTTTTGTTGTATTCTGCAACAGGCAATTTTAACCCTTGTATATTATCCGGAGTTCCTGGTGTTGTAAGTTCTGTAGATGCTCTACCATCAGGAATCATAAAGTTCATAAATTTGTCTTGAACGCAACCTATCCAAAATCCTTGTGATACATCGCCTTCTGCAAAAATAACCATTACCCTTGCACCAACATCTGGCGGTACAAACCACATACCATAACTTTTTTGCGAACTTGCATAACCGTCATTTGCTGTAGCATGACTTATATTTGTAACACCGTAAAATGGTGACAAATATCTAACCTCGATTGTAGTACCTAAACGCTCTGGCACACTACCTGCTGTGTTAGATTTTAAAACATCAACTTTTAATGACCCCATATAAGTAGTGTCAAGATTACTAACCACTATGGCTTCATACGGACCTGTGCCGATATTTTCTAATTTTTTAAGGTTAGATCTTTTACTTTGTGCCATAGGTTTCCTATATTGCTGTTGTGCCGTTGTTACCAGTATATACCGGATCTCCGAACTCGTTATAAGTGATACCGGACTGTGTTCTAGTTACAGGTGAAGTTGTTTCTACACCCTGGTTTGTATAAAAATTAGCAATAGCTCTAATTTTATCTCCTGCTTGTACATCATATAAATCATCACGTGCTTCTGTTGGGAAATATGGTCTAAGAGTTGATTCACTAAATGCACTTGATTGGAAGTTTTGCTGATACGCCGCATACTCTGATGCTGTCAAAGAAGTAGTTCCGCTTACACGTCTAATAGCACTGTCAACATAACTTTGTTTCGGTGTACCATCTGGATTATGAGTTGCCCCATACTGTCTTATCCACTGTCTTCCACTTTGCCCAGAAGGCTTAGGTCGAACGTTTGCAACGCCGCCAGTTTCATCAGTAGTATCAGAAGTCCCAGATATCTGATCAGGCGCCCTTGGAGCGTCTGTGCTAGTACTTTCTTCTTTAGGTGCTGGCGGATTACCACCAGGAACCAAACCGTTTCTAGGCCAATCTAATTCTCCGCCTTCAGATACCGCAGCACTAAAATGCATAGCATCTGTTGCACTTTCCCAATCGCCGCCCCAGCCTAAACCATGTTTCGCAGCTAATGCACTAATTGCACTTCCTGTGCCGCCATCTGGCATATCTGTTGGTTCTGGGCCGTCTTCAGGTCTTGGTCTAACCATAGGATTTTCTGCAGCATTAATATCTATTGCCAATCCACTTGCATGATAACTTGGGCTGGCGCTTCCTCTAGATGTTCGTTGAACATATCCGCCTAGTGTACGCACTTCGTATCCTAAATCATTTTCTAACTCATCTATAAGAGCTTGAAAGTTTTCTGCGTAAACTTTTGCTACTTGAGTAGTTTTACCATTTTTAGAACGTATTGTTGCAAGCTCACCATTAGACCCATATGATTCTACAACTTCGTTTTGATTCATAGTATTTTCTTGAGGGTCGCTACCTATTACATTTCCGTCCCAGCCTGGGTGTGGATTAAGACCCGGACAACCTGGCTTTTCAATAAGTGCTTTTGCTTCGCTTATTCCTTCTGTGCTTTGATTTCTACGTCTTACTAATTCTAAAGTTTGTGTAAATTTATTTCCGCTTATTTTGCTGTTAACAGTTATAACTTGATATACGCCGCTAAAGCTATCTACAGAAACAGTTGCTCCTGGAAATAGCATTGTGCCATCTTGATTGTAATCTACTGGTGTTCTGAAATTCATAACAACATCTATTTCATTACGTTGATGGTCAATAGCGCCGCCTGCTGTAATATTTTTTGAACCGCCTCTAGGTGAAGTATAATTACCTATTCCGCTATCAGGTATAAAATACGGATCTCCCCAAATTTCTAACTCTGCTGTAATCAAATCAACTTTACTGTTTATAAGAGAATTGTGAAACATCTTAGCAAGTTCTTCGCCGTATTGTTTATTGTAACTACCGCCATTAAAATTACCAGTTTTCATTACTGACCTAGTCCTACCTTCAGGTATTCCAGTTCCGTCTCTAGGTGGACCAAGTGTTGGGTGTCTTGGTGTAGTTACATTTTTTTCTCTGTCGTTAACTACATCACTTGCAGAGAGCTGACCCATGTCCATTCTTATTGCTTGGAAGAATGCCGCATTAAATTTTATATCAAACCCTAGTACATCTTCGTTTTGGCCACTATAAATGTAATTGTATGTTTTTACAGTATGTTTTGCTTTTTCTATTAGTCCTGAATTTGCTTGGTTAGGCGCACTAAATCTACTAGCATCTACTTTGTAAGGTACAACATCATAAACGTAAACTTTTGGTGTTTCACCAGTTGCATTTTCGTATGCTCTATCATCTATAATATAGCATTTTGACTCAATTCTAAACCATTCAATTTCGCCTTTATTGTCTACTCTATTAAGTGCCGTTCTACCGTATTCACTTACAAGTAAAAGTTCTTCAATAACTTTTGTAATTGGTGTTCCCTGTGTAAACTTAAATGTTCTTAATTCATCACTCATTGTAAGTTCTACACCATTACGTTTGTAAATATTTGCTTCTTTATCGTATGCATAAAGACCTAATCCAAAAGGATTGTCGCCGCCTTCTTGAAAGTCTGTTACCATTCGGCTTGCACCTATTTTGTTAAGATCCTGAATAGAGCCTGCTTTTAAAGATTCTAATAATGCACTACTACTTGTGTCTACTCCTAGACGTTTGAAAAACGATGTAACTCCATCTTCATCAGTAGTTTCTGCTGCTTGGTCACCTTTACGTGATGACTTTGCTTCACTATCTGATACTGTTGCTTTATTAGTAAATTCTGCATCTCTCAAGGTACCTACTGATATATCTCCTTCTCGTGTTGTTGGAAATCTAACAAGATAAAAATCAGTTGCTGGCTGACATGACTCGTTTGCAATGTGTTGTAATTTTTCATTAATAACTGTAGATAAACTTTGTTCACCGATTGATAGTATTTCAACCATATCTCTACCAGTTATACTAATCGTGTCTTGTAACTCTTGTACATCTTGAGAAAATGATTGTTCGTTCCACGGTATACATTGTACTTGATATGTACTTCCGCCAGACTCTACATCAAATTCAATTGATGTTAGTTTGAATGGAAGTTTTCTATTACTGTATGCTATTGGCTTGCCGCCATCGTCGTCCCATCCAACAAAATCTAATTCTAACAAATACGGTGCTTGTAAGTAGTTTTCAAATCCTGCATCAAATGCACCTGCTTGCAATGCTTGTAAAAATACACCCATTGAATAAGGTTCTTTTACTGTGAAACTAAAATTAATTGCTTGTGTTGCGCCTGTTTTAGTGTTAGAAGCAACAACAGCACTCATGTCAAAATCGTCTATAAAATACTCTGTGTTTCCGCCTTCGTTTCCAACAGTATCGTAAATTGATTGTATACGTTTATCATCGATGCCTCCGCCGCCGCTACGTAAAATTGTAAAGTCTGCACCGTTTGTAATATATGTTTGACTAGGATTATTTGCACTGTCTGCTGTTAGTACACCTAAACTAAAAATAGCATTATAACTATTAAATGACCTTAACGGATTTTTTAGTGTTACACCAGGCGCTTTAGGTTCTGGTTCAGGAGAACTTTTTTCTCCTCTAACTGTATCTTTATGTTTTTCTTGAAACTTTTCAACTTCTTCTTCTATAGCATTTACAATGCCATTGCTAACAGAGTCAAGTGCATCAGTTACAGCACTGTTAATCTCGCCTACATTCATTCCTTTTACTGCTGGTATGACTTGTTCTACTAATGCTTCTGCTTTGCTCGCTGCGGCGCCGCCGAAGCCATTAGCAAAAGCGTTTAGTCCAGGAGGAAAAATAGCTGACGGATCTTCAACGTCTGCAAGTGCTGGAATTTTTTGTCCTAGACTTTCAAGATTAGTTGCAAGTCCAGGCACATCTATCTTTGAAAACGGATCAGATAAAACAGACATCGAACTAGACGCATCAAACACTTGGCTCGTAACATTTTTCATGTCACCAAAAACTTCAGTTGCATTTATATTTTCTAGCGGGTCGCTAAAATTGTTAGCAAGTGTCTGCGCTTTGTTTTGAATAATCTTTTTTGGATCGATCATTTATATTCCTAAAGAACTTTTTAGTTTATCTGCGTTTGGTAAAAATATTGTTGTTCCTGCAACCATATCAAAAACAGGATCTTTAATAATATTAATATTTCTTTGTGCAAACACCCACCATAGTTTAGGAGTGCCATAAAGGTCATATGCTAATAAATCCGGTCTATGAGTATATTGTGTTTCAATAGTATATTGTGCATCGTCTGATGACGAAGGAATAGGACGTATTCTAAGTATATCTAGAGCACCTGTTCTAGTGTACTGTGTTTTATGCCAAGGACTTGATGATTTATAATTTGCCATTAGATAAAGCCCTCGTCGCTACCAAGATAATCACCATTAACAAAATTTTGTAAATTAAATTCACTTGTTCTTCTTCTTGAAAATGTAGGTTTGAGCGTAATACTAATTTGAGAATTTGTAGGTGCCCAACTTGTAGACCCTTTTTCTTCGTCTGTAAGTCCGCAAGCAATATAGTCTACGTCTGCTGGCAAGTCAACTGTAAAGTTTGAAATAACAACAGGCACATTATTAAAAATATAATCACCATAGCCGTTTAATCTTACTACTGGCGGTGGTGCGCCTGCATTTTCTGAATCTGCACCGTAAAACATTTTTGTTACAGTTCTTAAATAGTGAATACAAGCAATCCAGTATTTTCCTTCTTCTGGATTTTCTACAGGAAATTCACCTGTAATAACAATGTCATCTGCAGAACTATTTTCATAAATTTGAAATGGGTAATTTGTATGCACAGGTTGCAATGTATTATAGTTTGCGCTGTGACTTACAATAATTGTAGGAGTTATTGGAAAACATAATCCGTTAGTTGCAGCTAAAGGTCCAAGCAAAGTTGCATTTGCTACGTCTGGTGCTTTTGGTAAACTTAATTTTACACGCCAATCAGCATCTTTTGCTGTTGACTTAAAACTAGAGGCAACGTTGGATTTAACCTTTCCTTTGTCACCTTTTGGTAAATTTATACTTCTTGCTAGTTTAGCAAAACCTGCTGCACTAAACACATTTGATGCTACATTTTTAATTGTACTATCTATAAAGCCAATACCTGAGTTAAGCGAATCGCCTATAAATTTTGATATTGATGCTTCTGCACCTTGTTCTGCAGCCTGTTGCGCTTTGTTTGCTTGTGTCTTTACAGCTTTACCTACTGCACTCTCTAATGGATTGGTTGCCATTTCACATCTCCTATATACATTATTTAGTTGACATAATTAAGTATGTAGTTTATAATAGTGTTAATTAACTTGGAGAATATCATTGAGAAAACGTAATTACCTTAATAACAAAGACATATTGTCAGAAATCCATAAATCTAAGAACACTTTTAATAGTTATGTGGAATCTACGTATCATCAGTACGATTTGATACTGTTAGATGTAGCTAAAATTAATAGACTGACAATTGCAGAAGCAAAACGAGCAAAAGCAAAAAGACTCAGTTCAGCTGAATATGAGAGACGTAAAATGGCCGGCGAAAAGGTCAAACAAGCTGAGTGTGAGGTTGATTGGAAAAAGATAACAAAAGAAGAACTAATCTTCCGTGTTATGACATTTGATCATATTCCAGAAGAACCAGGGCGTAAGAAAAATCCTAAAACTATAGCAGACACTAAAACTAAACTTAACTTTCCGCCATTTCATCATTACAAATTTAATGACGAAGGTGAGATTATTTTAGTTGGTAAAAGTCATTGGGTTGGTGGCATGGACAACGGACACTTTGACAAGACACACGGCAAAGCAACAAACACACTTGCTACTATGTGGTTGAAGTTAGTTGATAGATATGCTACACGCGGTAATGTACGCGGTTACACTTATAACGATGAAATGAAGGGACAAGCAATACTTCAGTTAGCACAGATTGGACTACAATTTGACGAGTCAAAATCAAACAATCCTTTTGCTTACTACACGGCGGCTGTAACTAACAGTTTTGTACGTGTTATTAACATTGAAAAACGTAATCAAAACATTAGAGATGACATTTTAGAGATGAATGATCTTAATCCTTCTTACACAAGACAAGCACAAGGTGAGTGGGAAGCAGCTGTAAAACGTAACGAGGCAGCCAGCTTTTCTGTCCATAAAGAAAAGAAACCGGTTGACAACAGTTAGATTTGTATGTACAATACTAACATAGAAGCCTAATGGAGGACTGACTTTGTTTAAGAAAGCCGCTGTCTTTACTGATATCCATTTTGGTCTAAAAAGTAATTCACGTATTCATAACGATGATTGTGAAGAATTTATAGACTGGTATATCGAAGAAGCAAAGAAGAATAACTGTGAAACAGGTATATTCTGTGGTGATTGGCACCACAATAGAAATAGCCTTAACCTTACAACTATGGACGCAACTATACGGTCTATGGAAAAGTTAGGTAATGCATTTGAAAAGTTTTACTTTTTTGACGGTAACCACGATTTATATTATAAAGACAAGAGAGATGTAAATTCAACAGCATTTGCAAAACATATTCCTGGCATTACATTTGTAGACGAAATGCTAGTAGAAGAAGATGTTTGCCTTGTACCATGGCTAGTTGGAGATGAATGGAAGAAAATACAAAAGTGTAAATCCAAGTATATGTTTGGTCACTTTGAACTTCCTAGTTTTTATATGAATGCAATGGTTAAGATGCCCGATCACGGTGGCGATCTTAACAAACAACATTTTGCAAATCAAGACTATGTGTTTAGTGGACATTTTCACAAAAGACAAACACAAGGAAAAATACATTATATAGGTAATGCGTTTCCTCATAACTATGCTGATGCATGGGATGACGAACGTGGTATGATGATTCTTGATAGAGAAAATGACAAGGAACCAGAATACATTAATTGGCCAGATTGTCCTAAGTATAGGACTGTAAAATTATCAAAACTAATTGATGAACAAGACACTCTTATCAAAAGCAAAATGTATCTGCGTGTAGAACTTGATATCGACATAAGTTATGAAGAAGCAAGTTTTATTAAAGAAACATTTATTAATCAATACAGGTGTCGTGAGATTACACTTATTCCGCAATCACAAATTGAGGAAATTACAACAGACTTAGACATTAGCACATTTGTTAGTGTTGATCAAATTGTTGCAGGTGAAATATCAGAGCTTGATACAGATTCATTTGATAAGGTAAAACTTTTGGAGATTTATAACGGGTTGGCACATGATTAAAATTAAAGACCTTACAGTAAGAAATTTTATGAGTGTTGGGAATCAAACCCAAGCGGTAGATTTCGACAAACAACAACTAACACTAGTACTCGGCGAAAACTTAGATCAAGGAGGTGACGACTCAGGCTCGCGAAATGGTACTGGTAAAACTACAATTATCAATGCACTAAGTTATGCACTCTACGGAACAGCACTAACTAATATTAGGAAAAATAACTTAATTAACAAAACCAATTCTAAAGGTATGTTAGTTACTCTTTCTTTTGAGAAAGACAATCTCCAATATCGTATTGAACGTGGTAGATCTCCAAATATATTAAAGTTCTACATTAACAATGAAGAACAAGTCGACATAGATGAAAGTCAAGGCGATAGTCGTAAAACACAACAATCGATTGATATACTTTTAGGAATGAGCCATGATATGTTTAAGCACATTGTTGCGTTAAACACATACACAGAGCCCTTCCTAAGCATGCGTGTAAACGATCAAAGAGCGATTATTGAACAACTTTTAGGTATTACAATACTGTCTGAAAAAGCAGATGTTCTTAAAGAAGATATAAAAGTTACTAAGGACGATCTAAGTCAAGAAACAATGCGTATTAATGCATTGCAGACAGCAAATGAAAAGATTGACGAAACTATTGTAAGTTTGCAAAGTAAGCAAAAAGCATGGCTTGGCAAACGCACTACAGACGTTGTAAAACTAAAAGAAGCAATCGACGAATTTGAACACTTAGACATCGATGCTGAACTAGAAGCACATGAAAAACTAGCAAATTGGACCGAGCATAACAATGCTATTTTGGCTCTTAGAAAAGAATTAAGCACATTAGAACCTGCACTATTACGTGCTGATAGATCTGTAGAAAAAGCAAAAAAAGACGCTGATAATTTAGATCAAGGTACATGTCACTCATGCGGACAAGACCTTCCTGATGATAAAAAAGCAGAAATTGCAGAACGTAAAAATAAAGAACTTGAAGACTCTATTTCATATCAATCAGAGATTGCAGAAAAGGTTACAGGAGTTGCAGAAGCACTAAATGAAATTGGTGACATCAACGGCAAGCCTAATACGTTTTACGAGACGTCTAAAGAAGCATACGAACATAGACAAAATGTCGAAGGTTTAAAGCAGGCATGGGAAGCTAAAAAGGATGAAGAAGATCCTTATCAAGCACAAATTGACGATTTAGAAAATAGTGCAAAACAAGAAATTAATTGGGAACAAGTAAACACACTTACCTCTCTAAAAGAGCACCAAGAGTTTTTACTTAAATTATTAACAAACAAAGATTCGTTTATACGTAAGAAAATTATAGATCAAAACTTAGCGTATCTAAACAACAGACTTACATATTATCTTGACAAACTAGGCTTACCGCATAGTGTTACATTCTTAAATGACCTAACTGTAGAAATTACACAATTAGGACAAGATTTAGATTTTGATAACTTGTCAAGAGGTGAACGTAACAGACTTATACTTGGTATGAGTTTTGCGTTTAGAGATGTTTGGGAAAGTTTATATCAAAACGTAAACTTGTTGTTTATCGACGAGCTTATTGATAGCGGTATGGATAGTAATGGTGTTGAAAACAGTCTTGCTGTACTTAAAAAGATGGCTAGAGAACGTGATAAAAACATTTACTTAATATCGCACAAAGACGAACTAATTGGCAGAGTCAACAACGTTCTTAAAGTTGTAAAAGAAAATGGATTTACAAGTTACGAGAATGACGTTGAAGTAATAGAATGATAGATGACACTCATGACAAATTAATCAAAGCGTACTTAGAGTACTTTGACGAAAACGAGAAGTTTGAAAAACGTAATTCTGTACGTACTCATGCAAGTGCAAGACGTGCATTAAGACAGTTGCGAGTTTTGGCAAAGCAACGAATGGACGAAATACACGAGAAACATAAAGGCAAAACTCAGAACTAGTCTAACAATATTAAAGTAATTAATAATTACTTACATGGAGTGGACGTACAAAGGCAAAAAAATTAAAACAATACCAGACGAGTACGAAGGCTTCGTTTATCTAATAACGAACAAGAAAACTGGTCAAAAATACGTAGGCAAAAAATTAGCAAAATTTAAGACCACAAAACCACCACTCAAAGGCAGAAAAAATAAGCGTAGAGGTTACAAAGAAAGCGACTGGAAGACTTACTATGGTAGTTCAGACAGACTAAATGCAGATGTAGCATCACTAGGCGAAAAGCACTTCACAAGAGAAATACTATACCTATGTAAAGGTAGGGGCGAAATGTCCTACATAGAGGCAAGAGAGCAGTTTGACAGGCGAGTACTCGAAACAGATGATTACTATA
>Ga0102812_10000406_pt1 | contig 31625 bp, 32 predicted proteins | sample ColrivemetaGS713_FD_79334 | JGI IMG/M metagenome (GOLD analysis project Ga0102812, IMG submission 79334) | Estuarine microbial communities from the Columbia River estuary - Flood tide ETM metaG S.713 | ecosystem: Environmental > Aquatic > Marine > Intertidal zone > Estuary | place: USA...
AAGAATATACTAATGAGTACAGTGATGATCATATACTCAACTCGACCAGACGTCAGAACGATGTATGGAAAGCGTCAGAGCGTATGAGAGACGGATTTGGTATAAACGAAGGTCTATGGGCCAACATCAACAAGAAGAAAAAACGCGGAGGTAAGAGTGCCAAGAAAGGCAGCAAAGCTTACAAAGCAGCCAAGAAGGCTGGCGACAAACTGGAAGCAACAAAAGAAAGTGTCAGTGAAAACTTCAAGGATGGTAAGAAGAAAGGTAAGAGTCGGCCTGGTAGAGTCAAGAAGAGTGGTGCCAGTTGCAACGGATCAGTTGCCTCTTTGCGGAAAAAAGCCAAAAATAGTGGCGGTGAGAAAGGCAAAATGTATCATTGGTGTGCCAACATGAAGGGTGGTAAGAATAAATAATTTTATGAAAAAAGACGATAGTAAGTTAATATGGGAATCATATATGAAGGAAGATGCTGATTTATCTGACATCAACTCTGTGTTTCGTATCGATCTATACAACGGTCGCTCACAACCGATAATAATGACCCCAGAGGTAGAAGAAGACATGAGTCATCTTGACGGTCCTAATGAAGGAGCAGTAACCACTTGGATGGGTGAAGAATACATGTATATCAAGCTGAACAAGCATTGATACGATTTTGATGGTCACATTCAAACAATATTGCATGAACGAAGGCCGGTTGGGTGGCATGATGGGTGCTGCTGCGATGGCTGCCAGCAGCTTGCATGGTGGGTTTGTGAAGGATTGGAGTGTCAATTATCAGACCAGCAACGATCCAGCCAAAGAGCGTCGAGCACAACAAGTGATTGATGCTGGTTACAAAGTGCCAGGTGATGCTACACGGGCCATACAAACTGCGGCTGGTATTTTCGCTGGTGACGAAGGCAAAACTCGAGAGCAATTGATTGAATATTTGAAGCACACTGGTGCGGTGGAGAGTGGTTATCGAACCAAAGTGCAAACCGGAGGAGGGCCTGCTCGGAGCTACTGGCAGGTGGAACCAGCAACCGCCATGGATCTGGTGAAAAACAGTGATGCATATTTTGGTAAGAAGTTTCATCAAGTGTACGGTAAAAACGCTCTGAAAACAGTGAAAACGTGGGATTCCCGTAAATGGTCAATAGCGTTAGAAAGACACCCGACATTAGGAGCAACAATGGCTGCTGCCAAATGGATTGCCAGTGGTTGGAATGACTAAATATTTACATGACGTTAGATGACAAGGACAAGAGACAAGTAGCAGAAATAACACAAAACACACAGTTCAAAGCCAATCTGGCCTTCGCGATCAAGGTGATCGCGATTGTAGCCACCGCGGTATGGACATATTCCGCAGTTGTTAATCGCTTGAGTACATTGGAAATGAACTTGATCCGGTTGGAACAACATATCGAAATGAACAGCGAGTTTAGAGTCAAATGGCCTCGGGGCGAGCTTGGTTCACTTCCGGATGATGCTGAACAAAACATGAGACTACACTTTATTGAGAAACGATTAGATAAAGCAGATTTGCTGATAGATCAGCTCAGACACCCTAAAGTCCCGTGAATATTGAGAAGGACTTGTATTGGATAATATCGTTGGTTTTGTTCTTTTTGGAGAGAGAGGCTATAGTTGATCTGATGATGTTAATCGTTTCGTTTATCCTTAATTTTTGAGATCGTATCATATAGCTTGATACAATCGTTTCTACGATCTTCCATGTTTTTGTTGATCCAGTACCAACGTTCACTATCTTTGCATTCATTTTTTGTTAAGCCGGTTTGTAGCTCACGTACATCTTCACCCAATCTGGATAATTTGTTACTCTCTTTCTTTATAAAATAAGCTATTATGGACACAGTTAATCCAATCACCATCATAACCAACTTGTCTGGATCAACTTCTATCATACCATTATTTATTCATCTGCATCTGGTGCTTGTACATTATTGTGGCTTGTTCAAACCACCTCATTCTGAAGTGTAATTCAAGGTCTGACACAGGATACACATAGCCTGGCTCGTCTCTCAGGTGTTCTGGGACTATTTCCAGTGGTATTTTTTCAAACTCTCCAACAAAAAACACATATGTGTGTATGTCATCATGCAGCATGGCTGCGTCTATCTCTGCTAGATACACCCGAGCCCAATGCTTGTTGTCAGCGTCCTCTGCAATCAGGTCATCGATTTCTTGTTGATATTCAGCGGTTCTAGTCAATGTCGTGTGTTGTGGAGTTGGTTGATTTTTTGTGCTACATGAAAATAAAAACAAGCAAAAAAACCAACGCATATGAGTATTTATAAAAAAACCGGCCAGGTTTCCCCGGCCGGTTAGACGTTAAGTTGTGCTGGTATTAGAATTTAACGCCAATACCAACGGAAAAAACGGTGTCGCTGTCAATATCATCTGCATTCACGTAATCAACGCCTGTGGATGCGATCAACCCACCGAACTCACGGCTCAACTTGGCTCCAGCACCATAATATTTGGTGCTACCAACTAGAGTCTCAGTGGATCCAGCGGTGCCACTCACAGTCAAATCAGCAACATTCAGATCGAACGTGTGACTCAACGACAATTCACCAGTGGTGAGACTGTCATCAACATCTTGATAGATGGTGACTGTTGGGTTCAACAACACATCCAGTCCGACTTGCCCGAAGACCTCTCCGCGAGCTCCTCCGGGTTTGTCTTCTAGATGCAACCATCCAGCTTTCACATCAACCACGCCATAACTTTGTGCCAGACCGACTGCAAAGCGATAGCTATCCGTTGATTGTAGACCTTGGTTGGAGAACAGACAAACAAAAGCGTCAGCGACTTTTAAATCTGCTGATGCTTTGGCTTTGACTTGAATGCTCTCGCCTGTGATTTGATCTCCCCGGAAGTAGTAATCTTCAGTGTACCCGATACCGAGTTCACCTTGAAAGCCACTAGCAGCGTCTGCTGCTCCGGCGTTAATGCTGAGTGCGCTCAACAGCGCCAACAACTTTAGTTTCGTTTTCATACCTTGTATTATATATGATATGAAGTGTGTAATCAACTATTTTTTTACAAGTGTATCGATCATGCTCAACGCATCATCTAATCTCTTGTATTCTTCCTCAATTGTCTCAACCAACACACCATGCTCACCAATACCAGTCATGCTAGACTCGTAAACAGCCAGGTTGGCTCGTGAGATGGCGGCTTGTGCTTCATATTTTTTCACAAGGGCAGATTTAATCTGATCAAAGTTTTGTTTGCTCATGTGTATATTTAGAAATCGTCATCAAGAGCTCCAGCATTTTGGTACTCTGTCACCTTGGTTTCAAAGAAGTTTTTTTGTTTGCTCAGATCGATGGTCTCGCTCAACCATGGAAATGGGTTCACGTCCTTGTCATAACGAAATTTCATGCCCAGGTTGGCCAATCTGCGATTGGCTATGTGTTGCATGTAATCCACGAACATGTCTGCATTGAGACCCAATATACCAGTGGGTAGAACATCTTTGGCGTATGCTATCTCTAGATCAACTGCATTTTTTAAATAGTCTGTCAATTCTTGATCCAGACCATCATCCCACACATCTGGATGCTGTTCACGCAATTTGTTCAACAATGTTGTACCAAATTTGATGTGTATGCTCTCGTCTCTCAAGGTGTATTGTATTTGTTCAGCTATTCCAGGTATTTTGTCTGCCATGGCCAACAGCATGGCAAATCCACTGTAAAAGAATGTACCTTCACAAACAACCCAATAGATGAACGCAGTCTTGATTATCTCTCTCACACCATGTGGAGTCTGACTGTCAACTGGATTGGTGGCCAGATCACTGGTTATTTTCATCAGATAATCATCCTTGGCCTTGATGCTGGGTATGGTTTCATATGCTTTGTATACCTCGTTTATATCAAGGTCCAAACTGTCACATATATACACTATCGTGTCGTTGTGCAAACACTCTTCATACATTTGTCTCGCCATGTATTGCCTGCATTCTGGATCAGTCACATATCTGAACATGGTGAACAGGTTGTTACCAACCAGACTCTCGCTGCCCGCGAAGAATCCCAAGCATCTTTTGATCAACAATCGCTCATCATCAGACAGCACGTCATCTTTCTTCCAGTTCTGTACATCCTTGACCATGGGAACTTCTTCTGGTGTCCAGTTGTTGTTCTTGCCCAGTTTGTATAAGTCCCAGGCCCACTTGTTTGTGTGTGGGAGTATCTGATTGACTCCCGCGATGTCTTTTCCAAGAATTTTTTCTGTTATCATGTAATGTTATTTAGTTTATACTCGATCAGGATGAGTGTCAACTTAAATGTTTTTTGTATAAAATATCCCATCAACAAACCACTTGAAAGCTGATTCTGTTGCTGTTGGTCGCGTCGTTGTCTGCGGCTCTCAACTCGATGTGGAAATCATTTGTGGTGACTGGGTAGGTGTGTTGTTCCACTCCGAAATACGCTCCACCGTATTCCCTAGGATTACTCGAGCCGCTGACGCTGTAATCGGCATGAGGCATGGGGTTGGTGAATGAGACTTTGTAGATGCCGGTTGAGACTCGCACGATGCTTGCCACGTTGCCTCCGGTGTGTCCAGTGATGGTGTGGTTGTTGCCACTGCCTTGCGTACCATCGAACACACCCCATGCTTTTACTCCATGGGACTGCCCACCGTTGTAGATGGCGCGGCCGTTCTCGATGAACCAGCGCAAATTGTTGTTGGCCATATCGGATGTGGCACCATCCGTCGATGGTGTGACGTTTGTACCATCTGCATCTGCTAGGAAACGCAAAGAAAAGTCCCCAACGGTGGTACCAAAATGTTCAACCCGGTAAATGATCTCCCAATCGGTACCACCTGCTGTGCTGTTTGGTTTGATCCAGTGCAATCTGAACACACCAGCGTACGTTGGTCCAGTGTTGTCGCAGAATATTGCATCCGGAAGATCCATGTAAAATCCACCGTTTGGACTGCTGTTGACTAATGTTTTGAGATGACTCAAGCTACCCACACCGCTGGTACCACTTTTTTGCCCATGATACAACACATTACCATTGTCGATCAATTGCTTCAAGGTGGTCTCACCATTCGGAGTAGTATACGCACTAGGATTGAGGCCTTGACTCACCACCCCGGATCCTGTGGGGTTATTGTTGCACCGGAGGTAATAGCTCGAGCTAGCTGACGCGTCAGTCCAGTGCGCAAAATATATATAATCTTTATCTAAATAATTGAATTTATAATTAAGCACACCTCCAATTGCCAATCTTTTCATGATCACTCCATCAGGTATTTTTCCTGCGAAATTGCTCGCGGCTTGTATCTCGTTATGATCTCCCACACCTCCGTCAGGTGGAGCAGTCAACACGTGCTCCACCGCATCACCTGCCGAGTTGATTCTGAGATAACTACCAGGTGACATGTCAGCTGGTGTGTCACTCAAACTGATGTAATCGGTCACAATGTTGTCTATATCCAGTGGTGAGTACACTATCTCATCACCTGCGGGATTGACTCTCAAGTATTGATCAGGTTGCAAATTGTCCGGCAAAAAACCGCTCAATGTGGTGGTTAAACCTCGCAGATCATCAATGCTCGTGAGTAATGTTTCTATTGTGTTCGCTTGCCCATCAATAGGTGTGGATGGTAAGTACCATTCTGGATCGTTTGGAGGATCAACACGTCCTGGACGTATCACGCGCATCCCACTGCTTCCAAATGTAAATGATGTAAAATTATCTTCAGCCATATGATTATTTATGGCGGCTGAGTCTATTTACTAACTGTTTACTGACAAGACTCACACTCACCTGGAGGACTGTTGAGACTGCATGCTGTGACATTCTCTGGCTCTGGTGTGGTAGAGTTACTCACCGTACTCTTTTCAATCGTACTAGCTGCTTTGTTTCTCAAATAATATGTTGTTTTCAATCCATGATTCCATGCATGTAGGTACAGATCATTCAAGTATTTCAAGCTGGTTTGATTGTTGTACAAGTTGAGACTCTGTGATTGGTCTATCCATCTTTGTCTTGCCGCTGCGGCTTCAATCATCTTGAATTGATCTTGTTGAAAACTTGTCTTGTATTTGTCCTTGATCTCTTGCGGTATGTCAAACTGTTGTATTTGCTCTACATCACCGTCGGTTCTCTTCACCTCGTCAATTAGCTCTTGCCCCCACAAACCAAGTTTTTTCATATCATTTACAAAATGTTCATTCACCATGGTGAACTCACCACTCAACGTGCTGTACACGTACAACACACTATAATACGGTTCTGTGCTGGGACTGCATCCAACAATGCTGCTGATAGTAGCAGTTGGAGCCACCGCCATCGTGTTGCTGTTTCTCATGCCGTGCTTCGCTACACGTGACTTCAATTCATCCCAATTCAAATCACCTCGTGTTGATCCAATCCCTCGTTCAGACCTGGTGCTCATCAACGTTCGATATGTGTCCATGGGCAATTCACCATTGCTCCAGGAGCTACCTTCATAACTATCATAACATCCACGCTCTTTGGCCAATTGATTGCTAGCTGCAATCGTGTGGTACGATATGAACTCGTACAGCTGCCCACTGAATTTAACAGCTCTCTCGCTGTCATATTGTATACCTAGTTCGTAAAACATGTCATGCCACCCCATGCTGCCCATGCCAACTGGTCTGTGCGTGGTGTTGCTACGCTTGGCTTCTTCCGTGGGGTAAAAATTGATGTTGATGACGTTGTCTAGCATACGACTACCAATCATGATCGTGTTTTTCAGCTTGTCATAATCGATATCCTTGGTACCATCCTTGTTGGTTTTGATGTGTTTTGCTAGATTGATACTTCCCAGGTTACACACAGCTGTCTCTCCATACTGTTTCACACTGCGACTGTTTTTATTGTATGTGGTGGCTTTGGTGTTCAATGTGATCTCTGTGCAAAGATTGCTACTATGCACCACACCGGCATGTGATTGAGGGCTGCGTATGTTGCACGGATCTTTAAAAGTCATCCATGGATGTCCAGTCTCAAACAAGCTTCTCAACATCTTCTTCCACAGCTCTTTAGCACTAACCTCCCGAAAAATCCGCAGCTCTCCATTCTGACCACGTTTCACATATTCATAATATTTTTTCTCAAATTCCTTACCATACAAATCATGCAATTCTGGTACTTCATTTGTTGTGAACAAATACCAGGGCTTGTCCTCCAGAACACACTTTAAGAACAAGTCTGGTATCCAGTGAGCGGTGTTCATGTCATGAGTTCTTTTGCGGTCATCACCGGTGTTCTTTCTCAACTGAATAAAGTCCTCTATATCAGCATGCCAGGTCTCCAGGTATGCGCAACCGGCTCCTCTACGTTTACCACCTTGGTTCACTGCAGTTAACATGTCACCGTACAACTTCCAGAAATAAACAGCTCCCTGTGTCTCCCCGTTGGTACCCTTGATGTAACTGTTGGTGGCTCTGAAATTAGTCAGATCCATACCCAAACCTCCAGAGTATTTATTTTTGAGAGCCTCTTGATGTAGTCCGTCAAATATGCCATTGATACTATCCTCAAATGTACTCAAGAAACAACTGCTCAACTGATTGAAAGTGCCCCCACTGTTGAACAAAGTTGGGGTGCTGCACATGTAATCGAAATTGCTCAACTGATTGTAATACTTAATAACCCATTCCTCCCGATTTTTCTCCTCTTTCAACGCCAGTCCCATAGCCACGCGCATCCAGAATGATTGAGGTGTTTCCATCTTCTTTTCATCTATATGATGCAAATATCTGTCATATACAGTTTGTAGACCTAAATATGCAAAATTTCTATCTCGATCGATCTTCAGTTTTTTGCTCAAACTGTTCAGATCAAATTTGGTAAGCTCCTTGTTCACAATTCCAGCCTTGATGAGCTTTTTCAAATTCACAATGAATGTTGTACGGTATTGCAACTCGAATGCATCTCCATCAACCCCGGTACCAAAAACTTCCTTGTATATGGTGTTGAGTAACAAACTAGCAGCGACGAACTTGTAGTTAGGTTCCTGTTCGATCATACCTCGAGCACTCTTCACCAGACTGTTATCAATCTCTTTTGTCTTGATACCATCAAACAATTTGATGCGCGCGTTGAACAATACTGCTTCCGCGTCAACATTTTCCAGAGGAGAGCCGTCCACGTTGATGCAACACCGATCGATACATCTTCGGATCTTTTGTTCGTTAAATGGTTCTAATTTACCGTTACGTTTTTTAACATTCATTTGTGAGTATATAAATTTTGGGTTCAGCGTGTTGTACAAACCACGGTAGTGATTCATCGTCTGTTACAAACAGCTTCTCTGGTTTCAACATGTTACTATTTATGGTCATTGTATTTAAATTGTTTGCGTCTATCGGGAAAATATTATTATCAAGTTGAGCCCAGCAATCGTCACAGCTCAACCCAAGCATGTTCACCCGCTTCTTGTATATATCAATGGATTTGACTCTATCAACACCAACAGGGGTGTTTATTAGTGTTTTCAGTCGGTTTGTTTGTGAATTGAAGAAACGATCACTGGGTTGTAACTTGACACCATAAAAATATTTCTCACCAACAAACACACGTATTGGCTCGTATCTCTCATCTATCTTCGTTCGCACATGATCAAACATGTGCGATATCTGTATACCCAACAACATCAACGGATTGGAGTGGTGATTGATATGGTTGTATAGTGATTTGTCTGGTGACTCGGTTATAGTGTCTTCCATTTGTTCAGTTAACATCAAATTCATACCAATATGATAACATATCAGACGGTGTTAATCAAATGTTATTTTGCAAAAAATGCGATCAATGTAGATAATATTGCCGCAACCGCGGTGATCAACGCGGTTCGATACTTCCAAGTCTCAGTCATGTTCAAGGTGTCTTTCTCGGACATGCTCCTGATCAACACTTCCATGCCAGAGAATCTTGTTTCGATCCAACCCTCTAGTCGTCCGAATTTGCTCTCGAGTTTTTGGTGTATTGAGTCGAATTTGAGACTGTTCTCTTTGGATAAATGAGTAATTTTTTCGTCCATTTGTTCGCGTAACCCGCGGAGCTTGCCCTCTACGCTGTTCACTCGCGTGACCAACGAGGGCGTTCCATTACCTTTATAGACGGTTTGGTACAAATCATCAACCTCTTTCTTGACGTTATTTAACTCGTTGAAAAGCTTTTTTTCGATATCATTAATCCTGGTTACAGATTCATCATAAGTACTCATTTGCAAGTATTTATGCCATTCCGCCGGAGAATCTGTTGATTATATTACCAGTTGGTATTTTCACTACATATCCGGTTTGAATGTTACCCACACGTGTTACTATTGTGCATGAGTCTCCTGATACTATGGGTCCGTTGTACAGCTCTCCAGGTATGTTGAATCTGTTCACTATGTTGCCGGTTTTCGCGTCAACAATGATATATGCACCACCACCGTTTGGCCGGACTGTGTAGAATCGTTGTGTCATGTAGTTATTTAGTGATATTCTTGATATATTGTGTCACTTCTGGGTCTGTTTTTGTGGTGATCGTCTGACTCACACTCACGATGTTGTTGATACGCTTGAGTTTGGTTGTTTGCAATTCGTCCGTGATCTTGTGCAACACATCCTCTGCAACATCTTGTACTTTGCTGGTGTCTACGTTGAGCACCTGGCGTATTTTATCCACACTGGTGCCTTGTTTGAGTAAATTTTTCGCTTCACGACACACGTATGTATCATGCAATTGTTGTTCTCCACCGGCTTTTTTCACCTTCCGCGCGTAATATTCTTTTGTGGCGATCAACTGACGACCTGTGATGATGCATTTGAGTTTGTTGTTTTTGTTTGTAGACATATCTATATAATAACAACAAAGCTATCAATTTTCCATTGAAAACTAGTTTCTGTGTATAAATAATTAGGTACAATATGGCCACAACAACTACTATTACAAAACTGTTATTCCGTCGCGGTAATGATGAGGATCGCGAGCAAACTATACTAGCATCCGGAGAACCGGGATGGGTGTTGGACACCAAACGATTATGGGTAGGGGATGGTACCACCGCTGGTGGTTACCCGATACCAGCCGTTGGAGCGGAAAATGCCTCCGCCGGGAAGCATCTCTGGTATGTTGATTATGAACTACCTTACAATTTAGAAAATCAAGAGCTGCAACCCATCATCGGTCAAGGGCAGCAATTTTTAGACGTGAACGTGCCAGGGTTGAGTCAAACACTAGCAGGCAAACAAATCTTCCCGGACACAGGCAAATGGTTTCATCCAGCAAGAGATGACATCACCACCAATTATGACATCGTGTTCGAGACTGACACTGGCCGAAATGATGCTGAGATCAGACACACAGGTAACGGTGAGTTGAAGATCTGGAGCAGCGCCGGCGGTAACGTGAACATCAACAACTCGCTGTTCATCCGCGGGGACGGTACAATCGTGTTCGAGAGTGACGAGTTCATCATCAAAGCGGACAGACAGATATTTGATGAAGGAAACATGACGCATTTCGAGGACAAGAGCATCGATTTCAACGTGGTGCGGGAAATCACGGGTACCAACCCGGATGGTTCTCCAATATACGAGGATTTGACAGAGGGTCAAAATGGAGCCACAGCGGAAAAAACTGGTATCTATTTTGCACATGCAAATTATTTGAGTGCTGGACACGTGGCGGTGGGTCTCAAAAACAGTTACACCAGCTGGGGCACCATCGAGATTGCCCCACCAGTATACACATTTGACTGGGAGGAGATGGTGGATGTGACAGGTCGTGGTGCTAATGGTGATTACACCAACGATTTTCGTACCAACAAGAGCGAATCAGAGGATTTGACCGGTTGGAGAGCATTTGAACGCAAAGGTGTAGGCAACGCGAGTGGTAGAGACACTGATGTGGGAGACTACCGAGCCAAACCATTAATAATGCACTCGTTACGCCCGTCAAGCTTGTCTGACTTGGGAGACGATGTGCCCAATTTCCGAGGATTTGCACACTTGATGTTTGAATCTGGGTTGCTTGTGTATGATGACGCTAGCAAGAAGATTGACGAACAAGACGTGAGAGCTCTAGGTGTGGGCAAACCATACAACGCATACCGCATCAACCAGAGTGTGGACACTCGCGCAGCACCAGTGTTCACTGGATTAAAGATACGGGCTGTAGATGGCGTGAGCAGTGGTGAACCGTTTGATGTGCAGAGCGGAGGCACTGGCACAGACAAATTCAACAAAGCCAGCATCATACACACAACTGGCACACCTGGGGGTACAGGTGATGCAAAGTACACCAGTGATCCGTTGCTCTCGACAGAATTAAATCATGGACAAATACTTGTGGGTACCGAGAGTGGTTTGCAAAACTGGGACATCACCACCAACAACTACTTGATGGTTCGCAATGATGTGGCTGATCAACCGCTACGTATAGACAACACCTTTGCTCCAGACTATCTGGAGAACAATCAAGAGCTCAGAAACAAATGGTTCGTGAGTTTCGGCACGATATCCACTGATGAGGACAATGTGATACCAGTGGGCACCAGCACCGAACCCAAAGAGATGCTCAATTTCAGTGGTGATTGGGAGGTGAATCCACTCAACACCAGTGTGGTTGTTGACAACGGCAGTATATATGTTGATGGTCAGAATTCTGGCAAGAAGATAGATTTTCATCACCGACCGGTTGGTACTCACTTGTACGAGCACGGCTATGACAATTCAAAACGTCGAGGCAGTCAAGAGACTAACCCAGGTGAAGAGCTCACAGTACAATACACACACCTGGAAGAGTCTGGACTCAAGACACGCACACGTCTTGTGTATGCCGGTGACACCAGTGCAGATCTAGAGAGTGCAATCGAAGGCAATTCTTTGTATATAGACGTGACTGGTGGGGCTGATGACACCATTGACACCATATCCCCATTGATATACAAAGATCAAGGATACGCGTTTGGTGCGTTGAGGATCAACGAAGATGGTCATGTGGTTGGTTTCAGAAGCAAAAATTTCGATGACCGGTACATGTTGGGATTCAACGTTGGTACACAAGCAAAACGATCCGGTGGAGCTTATCTGGCACCGACAGATATATCTGTGGCCGAAAACGAGGTGACTGCTGGATCAACTTGGGCGGAGAAAATTTTAGCATACAGACTAGACGGCACTGGTAATGAAGGTTCCATTCCGTGGCTCACACAGTACTTCAATCAAAAGGCTCAAGACACAGAAGATGGTACAGTCAAGATCGATTTTCAAACCATGTTGGGTGGTGTTGACAATCTGGGTGTGGCAAGAGACACAACAGCGTATAAAGATCCATCCAGTGACAACTTCCGGCCGATGAACGTTGTAACTGGTTTGGTGTTCAACGATTATGGCACGGTGAAGAGTTATGACACACACAATTTAACAGATACATACTACGACAAACAACAGATTGGTTGGATGGGATTGTATCTTGACACACGAGTGGCCGCGTTGAGTGCCGAGGTGCAAGACATTGATTACTTCAGCACATGGGAGGACAGCGCCACTGTTGACAAAGACCAAGGTAATAAATCGCGTGAGATTCGCAGCACCTGGCGCAACAACAGTTCCATACATTTCACAGCGGATTCAGCTGTGGCATCCAGCCCTACATCAAACGCAGGAGATGTGTTAGCTGGATCTTACATGCGGATCAATCCTACAGACGGTGGATCGGTCAAGTGGTTCGAGATTGTGGCTGGCAACAACGACAAGATGACCATTCGACCCAGAAACACAGTGGAACACGGGTTGCAAGTGATGACCACCAGAGGTGTGGGTATAGACAGCACGACCAATCAACTGTTCCACACATACTCTGTACCACAACCGAAGAGTGACGATGTGACACTGGATGGTACATTCTTTGGTGTCAAGAGCAACATGTCGGTGGCAAACCACACGTTGTTTGCGGTGAAATCTGGATTGAATAGTGCACAACAAAACGCAGCACAGATCAGCTTTTATCGTGATTCGTTGAGCATGACCAATGAAAACAACATGCAAGATGTTGTTGAGAGTGCCGAAATGTTCAGAATAGATCATATGGGTCTACATGCTAAAAAGGGATTTGATTTGTCGATTGATGATGAGATCGCGGACGCACAAGACCGGTTCAAGAGTGTACATTTTCATGGCAATGCAGATGCTGCCAAACATGTGTGGATTAAAGACATAGGTGATGAAAGAGAGTTAGATCAAGGTGGAGAAAGCACCAACAGCAACTGGCATTATTTACCGTTTGTGTCTGAAGCAGAAGGTTATGACACGACCAACACAGATGACACTGGCGAGACCAGATCCACAGACAACAAGAGGTTGTTGTTCACCGATAGAGAATTTGCTCCATACGATACACGAACAACAGCAGCAGCTGATACATACACATACGCGAACGAGACTACCGACAGCTCCGCGTTCTGGGGCACACGAGCATTAAAGTACAATCCAAGCAGAGGTGAGCTAGCAGCACACAACTTGACGATATACACGCTGGGTGAGACCGAAACGGATGGTGATCAAGCGATACATGGCGGGGAGCTCACAGTACATGGAAGCACATCTTTTGGATCGATCGAGTATTTACATCAACACGAGTTCATCGGTAAAACCATAACATTCAACTGTGATTACGAGGGTGGAGACTTGCAAGGTGATGGTGATGACGACGGGAACGCGAAACACAACCCAGGAATGGTCATCAATGGTAATGTTCGGATCACCAACGCTCCATCAACCAGCAACTCCGGAGGCACAGCAGTTGGTTATCAACTAGAGGTGCCGCTGATCGACACAGAGAGAGTCGAGGTGGAAACCACTTTGACTATGGAATCCGGTTCTGAGCTGAGAGTTGTTGATGCAACAGAACATGCAGCAGCTTATTTTGATGCTAACACAAAAAATCTAGTGAGCACAACCGCCATGGCAGATGGTCAACTGATGATTGGAGCCACTGGTAGCAATCCAGCCGTTGCCAATTTGTCGGGTGACACCGCCATAAAAATAACAAACGCTGCAAACAGTATCACCATAAGTCACACCAATCAATTGACAGATTGGGCAGAAAGTGGCAATCACAACAACGCACTGTTTGCCACAGCATGGAATGAAAATTCACAATCAAAAGTTATAGACAGAATAGAACTGGACAGTTATGGTCATGTCACGAAGGTTGCTTCATCCTCATTGGACAGAGACACATTTGGATTGGACACTGACGATGCAGTTCAATTTGGTTCAATTGGTTTGAACACTGCTGCTGGTGCCGCCGGTACCATCAGAGCCACTGGGGACATCACAGCATTTTACAATTCATCTGACCAACGACTCAAGACAGATGTTACAACAATTGACGACGCGTTGGACATTGTCAACAGCATGAGAGGCGTGAGATTCAAATATAACGACACGGCTAGAGAATTGAACCCGGATGTTTCTGAGGAGACTCAAGTTGGAGTGATCGCGCAAGAAGTGGAGCAACATTTACCAGAGGTGATCAAGGATTCACCATTCGATGATTACAAAGGTGTCAGATACGAGAACATAACAGCTGTGTTGATAGAGGCTGTGAAAACATTATCTGCTAGAGTTGAAGAGCTTGAAAATCAGTTGAACCATTAATATATAATACAATGGCAGAAATCAAACTACTCAGTGTTTTTAATGAAAGTTTTCCACCGGAGGGTGACCTAGGAGGTACATTCACAGTACCGAATGACTTGTTCGGTAACACCGTTAGAGTGGCGTTGATAGGTGGTGGTGGTGCTGGTGCTGGAGTGTCACCAGCTACTGACGACGCAGGAAACATCGGCGGTGGCGGTGGTGGTGCAGGTGGAGTTGTGTATGGTTTGTTTCCAGCAAATGCAGGAGACACCATAACTGTAACTGCAACAACAAACACCACCCGTGCAACCGGAGATGGCTCAGATGGTTCTACAATCACACTCACCAATGGTGGAGACACATGGATTGCGGAAGGAGGAACCGGGGGTTCTCAAAACGCTGCAGGACCCGGTGGTAGTGGATCAGGTTCTGGAGCCACAGTTATTGCCGGTGGGGATGGTGGTCGTGGAATGGACGCTAGTGGTGCAAATGTTGTGCAAGCAGACAATGGTGATGCACCTGGTACTATCGCTGGTGGCATCAAGGGCAACCCTGGGTCAGCAAAACCTACAGATTTTACACACAACCTCGCTGCCGGGGGTGGTGGTGGTTCTCGTGGTGATTATCCTCAATGGCTCAATACTGCGCTGACGGATAACGGAGTAGACGCTGGTGTAGGACAAGACGGAGGTGACGGAGCCGGAAGTTCTGGCGAGACACAGACCTCCAATCGGTTAGCTACATCAACAGTGTACAAATCTTTTGATGGTGGTAGTGCTAATCTTTCTCCAGATGAACTTAAAAACGCAGGTCAAGCCGGTGGAGGAGCCGGGGTTCCATGGGTTGGAAGCACCGGAGGAGGAATGGGGGGCGCGGGTGGCCAGTCACTATGCATTATAGAATACTCCTTGGAAGTGGATGGTCCGGAGATCACACTGGATGGTCTAGGCGAACAACAAACAAATCCATATGTACAAGAAGTAGGAGCACCGTACATAGAACCAGGCGTTAATGCAACATATATTAACACAGACACCGGTGCAACTGAAACATTAATTGTAACCACGACGTTACCAGCTGAACTGTCTGGTGATGTGGTTGGTACGTTAGGAGGCCCATTTGAGATAGTATACACGGCAGACACGCCATCAGAGCCACCCATAACATCTACAGCGAGTAGATGGGTGCAAGTGGTAGACACCACCGGTCCTCGAATTTCGCTCGCTGGTGGTGGGGTTGTATATGTGATAACCGGTACATCTTACACAGATCCAGGGGCCACTGCCCGTGATAATGACGGTACAGAATATACATTTGGTCAACTTACTGTTGGTGGAGATAATGTCAACGTAAATGTAAACGGTGAATACATTATAACTTACAATCTTACAGATGCATCCGGGAATCAGGCACCAGAGGTGACTAGAAAAGTGATCGTATCACATGTCGCGCTGTTACCAGCCAATTCAGACAAACCTAAACAGACACCAACTGCTGATTCTGAAATCAGTTTCAGTGATATAATGGCATCATCTCAATTGTGGCAGCGTGCAGGTACCACCAAGAGTCAACTCAACAACGGTAATGCCACTGAGCGTTTCTTGCAAAACATATCAATGAACAAGTTACGTAACTGGTACACCAGTTACGCTGCAGGAGCCGGAGCAGGTAACATAACTTACATAACACCTGCATTCGGTCCAGGTGCTCAAGGTTCTTCTGGTCTATCCACGTCGTTCGCTAACGACACCAAAGTGGCCACTAGTAATTTTTATGATTATGCACCAGTGACTATAGCCACTGCAGTCAAAGCTGAGACGTACGATGTTTATTGGAGCGGGAAGGACGCTAAGGTATGGATGAGAGCGTGGGGGACAACAGACGACAATAACAACGCGTATGCGTTGAGTATACAAATAGATGGTACATGGGACACCCAAACCGGGAGAGGTTACAACAGCACCAATCAAGCGATTTGGACCGGTTTGGGAGGAGAAGGTGGACGTGGAGTGGGTACTGGAACTGGCGCCGGTCCAAGTGGTGCGCGAGACAATCCGGAGACAAAAGAGTACGGAGTACGTGCGTCATGGACAATGGGTGGTGAGACAGTGAATTATCAAGCCAGTACTATAAAAATAGGTCAAACTGGAAAAACTACCGCTACATACAACCCCGGTGGGTTGGGTGCTCAATCGTATCTTTGGAATGGATCTGCAGTTAGTATGGCAAGTAAGTCGGATATTAAATTGGAACATATTGGGTTTCAAGAAATGGAGGATGGATTTGATGAATAAATACATGGCTAAAATTAAAGAAGATGAACTGTTGAGTTCGCTTGTTAGTGTTATATTAAAGACTCCAGTATATTTAAGAATTGGTGAGCATGTGGAAATGCCATACATGGCTGCTCCACCTGTAGTTACAGACCCAACAAAAGTGGAACTATTGAGCTCTGGGCATATCGCGTTATACAACATGTTAACACAACAGATAGATGAAATACACGTTGATAGTATAACGAGCTACAGGTACTACACTGATGATAACAACGAGATTGATTTGACTGCAATGCATAAGCGTGTCAATAATGATATTGCTGAGATAAATGATTGTGTTGATTGTGAGGCAATACAATTAACGAAATTAGAGGTGATTTCAAGATATTGTGTATATGGCCAAAGTCAGAGCGAGTGGAGTGTGATAAAACATTTTCATTGCAAATATACAATCAATCAATTACGCGAACCTAGTGATGCATTGATGGTAGAACTAAGAGACCATTACATGAGTTTAATAAGAGAACATCGAGTCAAATCATTTAAGGAGCTAGATCAATTAGAGGACGAAACAAGAAAACAAGGCGGTACTGATGAAGACCTGCAAGACATCGACACAATAAAGCAGATGTTTAGAGATATACCACAAGATATCAATTTAAGTGCATGTAAATCAGTTATCGAATTGTACGAGTATTGGCCTAGCCTGATGTTACCCAAACCAAAAGACATTCTACATAAACACCAGCTCAATGAATTGAAACCTGAAGAAACTATATCTGTGGATATACCAGGAATTAGAGACATGCTGTCTAAATCCAGTAGCATCACGGACTTAAATTTGTTACTATCTGGTATTACTGGAAACGAACCAACGGATTTGATTTTAAAATCAGAAATCAAAAAGCGTATACTATATTTAAGATCATCTAAAACACTAAACGTTACATAACACACTTGATGTTGTGACTGTTATAGTATATAATATATTGTGGCATGTGATATAAACAAGTATAGTACAAAGCTTTTAGAACCTGACTACACAACAAAGGCATGTACTAGAGCCAAGTTGGATACCGGTACCTTCTGTAATTACGATTGCGAGTTCTGTTATTATCAAGGGCTGTTACATCTAAAAACAGATTACACGACGATCAAGAATCGTATTGATAAAATACACGAATATGGGTTGAATGAGATTGATCTGAGTGGAGGTGAGAGTAGCATACACAAGCATTGGTTTGATATTTTAGATTATTGTAACGATAAGTTCGATAATATCAGCACACTCACAAATGGCTGGGCATTTGCAAAAGAGGAATTCTTGATAAAATCTAAACAGCATGGATTGAAAGAGATATTATTTAGCTTACATGGGTTCGATCAACAAAGCCATGACACTATAGTGAAGAGAAAGGGTGCATGGAACAAAATACTACAGGCTATTGAGTTGGCACACAAACATGGCATAGTGGTGAGAGTTAACTGTACTGTATATCAGCGTAATCACACAGGGTTGACAAACTACCATAAATTATAGAGCGAGTAAATCCACTGGAAATAAACTTTTTAACACTAAACTACTGGGTTAATAACAAGTTCGCTGAGCCTATAAATTATGATCAAGTCACCACATCAATTAAAGGGTGTATAGACAAAATTAAGCATGTTGTTAAGTACATAAATGTAAGATACACGCCATATTGTTATATGGAAGGTTATGAAAAGTATGTATGTAATCAGTTTCAACATATATATGACATATATGACTGGAATCTAGAAATATATAACATGAATATAGATACAACACGCGAGTATACAGCATGTGACAAAATAAACCTGGCTTACAAAACAGCTACACAGAGAAGAACTGAGGATTATGTCAAATCCTCAAGATGTCTCACATGCAAACATCTATATATTTGTGACGGTGTGGAAAAACAAGTCAAAAACTTTAAGTACAAACCACAACATGGTAAAAAAATAAAAAACGTCAATCACTACAGAAATAAGTTTTATGAGTAGTTCATTAATTCTGGATCGGGATGTAGATTTGTATCTATCTATGACTTGGCCGAAATCACCAAATAAAAGACATGGGGTGTGTGGGCATATGTATGAAATAATTGATTACTATCTATTGTTGAAGTGTAAGTATAATATTAAAATATTGATAGGTGAGCAATTACTCTATGACTACGAGCTTGTGATTAGAGATAAATATGATCTCTCAGATCAAGATGTTTTTGATATTATCAAAAACACAACATTTGTAGATCGTCCAAAAATTTTAATAGGTAACAACATATTGTTTGTCGATGGTTTATTGAAAACCCATTTTCAAAACGGTGGTGTTAGACTCATGTTCAAAAACATTTTCACTTTTAGATGTTCCCCTAGAAGCAATCATCAAAATTTACATTACAAGAATGTTACATTATTGCAAGACAATAGGGCTTACTCGGATGATAATGATATATCTATCCAATATGTCAAAAAAATATATTTTGATAAACTCAAACCGGTAAATTTCCATCCGGATGTGGCACTCATATATGGTACTGGTAACTGTAGACTGCTGGACATACAAACAATTATAGATATAGTTAAACAATACAATTTTAAGAAATATTTGCTAGTCACAGACGTTGATATGGATATATCATCACCTGTAGTGGATGTGATTAAACCACCAATACGAAACATATTCAATAAATTCGGTACATATATATACACACCAACTCAAAAATCGTTTGATTGTAGTTCTCGGCTGATAGCGGAATGTGCTTTTTTTGGTAAGCATGTCATATATCATGACATAACTGAGGAATATCTGACAGTCGATACCGGATTGAGTGTGAGAATAAATGATGTTACTAACGGGATTGATTGTATAACTTTAACTGAGCATGATGAAATATTCAACATACTAGATGAAAAACTTTAGCATTATCAAGTCAAGCAACTGGCCATCATATGATTTAAAGATAACACTCAAACCATGTTTTCGTTGCAACCAGCAATGCTGGTTTTGTGACGAGTATGACAATACAACCCCCATGTGGGACTCTAATGATTGTGTGACAGTGGTGAACAAGCTTTCAAGTCTACCGAGGAAATATAAAAAAATATTTATATATTTTTATGGAGGAGAACCTACACTATCATCAAACTGGGAATTTCTACATGAGCTGTTGTTTAAGCATTTGAGTGATCGGGAGTTGTTCATACAAACACAGACCAACATGAGTATAAGTCACCCCCGGTTAGAAGCTTTTTTTGATCTATTTAAACATAAACCTGACACACATCAGATTGATATATGTAGTAGTTATCATGTAGGTATGCAAAAAGTAGAAGAATTTATTGCCAAGATGATACTATGTGATAAACATAAATCACTAGGGTTATGCTTCTTCAGTACAGAGGTAGGTAAGGAGAAACAAATGATGAATGACTTTCACGCGATATCTCAGGAATTTCCGGAGAAAATTAAAATGAAATTTACAGTCATACCTAAACTCAAAACTCGTGGGATCATTGAATATGAATCATTATTAAAAGACGTGGAATTAGCTGGTGAAGATGATGGTCAATATCTAGAATTCAGATATTTTACACGCAAATATCCAGAATTGTTAAACTATTTAGAGGAAGAGTGGTCGTTTGATGTTGACGATAAACGTATGAATTATGTTGATGTAAAGCATCACAAGATACATGAGAGATTTAAGTATATGCACTGTGAATGTGGTACCAAGGGGGTCGTTATCGATCACACATTGACAGTGTATCACTGTAATGATGATAATTACCAAAATATAAACCCTACAAAACTAAATGATGTTGACTTCAATTCATATTTGTCACGTGATGTGATATGCCTCAATAGAAGATGTTGGGATGGTTTGGATTTTAACAAATATAAAAAATGAGTTATGATGTTGATATCAGTGTGTTGATACCCACACATAACCGACCAGCGTTATTCGATCGCGCCATCCGAAGTGTATTTAACACCACAACAAGTCTCAAGCTAGAAATAATTGTTAACAATGACACTCGTGACATAAGTGAAATATATAGTGATATTCCTGTGAAATATATGTACACACAACATGAAGATTTATCTATAATATACAAGAGATTAATAGATAAATCAACCGGGAGGTTGGTGTGCTTTTTAGAGGATGATGATTACATGCTTCCGTGTTATTTTGACGATATTACTCATGAAGATGTTTATTACATCGAGTATTTCTCTAACCCTATAGTCCAGGAGATAGGCTTAACGCATCACATGAAAAGAATGAACATTAACCGACCTGTTATGAAGAGCGAGACGCTTTCAGAATTTATCGAAGCCGGTGATTTTAGAGATTTTCAGCTCGGTCAAATAGTATTCAACCCCCACCTAATAACCCAATTCCCGGATGGTAATAATATAGGGAATGACTATATACTGTTTCGTAACATTGCTAACAACACAAACAGGTTTAAATATTTAACCGGAGCTAGGTGGATACAAACAACAGACGGAAATGATAACATAAGTTTTAACAATTTAAATATAGATGAGCGCTTTAATTGATACAGCAATAAAACAACACGATACTGATCATATGATCAATAGACTATACATACACTGGGATGTTAGTACTCAATGCCCTTTCAAGTGCACATATTGCTATGCAATGAAAGAGTATAACTGGCAATCAGATGCCTCACCAGGGGAGTGGAATCAAATTGATAAGTGGGAGCACCAAAAATTAATAATAAAAGCGTTCAAAAGATCATCTTTACCAATATTTTTAGGTTTACAAGGCGGAGAACCAACAGTGCATCCAAGATATGAAGAATTGATCGAATTGTGTCATGAGGCTATAAGTGTACATGAACACGGAGGATTGTATGTCACGACCAATGGTTCCCGTGGTCCGGAGTTTTTTCGTAAGCAGAAATATCATGACAAATTGATGTTCTTGTGGAGCTTCCACCCGGAGTACGCTGAGAGGTATGGAGATAATTTTTATAAATTTATAGAGAGTGTGAAGGTGTGTAGCGATAAGGGTCATCGAAACAGAATTAATGTGATGTTACATTCTGATGAAAAGTATTGGCCGATTATTCATAAATTAGTAGACAGGATTGAGGATATACCTGATGTGGAAATTCACCCTCACTGGGTATACAAAGATGGGGACCCGCATGCGGGTACAATTGATTATAATGAAAAATTTTACAAAGAATTTGAAAGGTTTAAACACTACCCTGCATGGTTGATATTTCAGGATACTGGAGGTAACAGTCACAAACTGAATGACTACGATATATTTTTATCCGGGAATTTTAATTTCCATAAATGGAGATGCTGGCATAATAATTACGAAATATCCTGGAAGGGTGTGGTTTCTAAGGCGTGTAATTTAGGAGAAAAAGTGAGTTTAATAAAATCACCATTTTATTTTAAAAATATACACACAATAAAACCTGTGCGATGTCCACATACATCTTGTGCATGTGACGGTCATTTGAAAATATACAAGGAGAGATGAGAGTAAATATTGCAGGGGCTTTTAGTAAGTGGCAAAGTCTACTACCATATATTGTAAAGAACAAGAATGTTTTTCGCGGATTTGACGTGACAGTATATGACGGTATTGATAACTGTGCGTGGAATGGAGGTCGAATAAATAGAGATATAACATGCTCGGACATGGTTATGGATTTTTACTATCGTAATAACATTTCCATTGCATTAACATTCACAAACCCAGTTGTAAATATAAGCGATCGTGTTGGTAATGAATTATTAGAAAAATTTCACAAAGCTGATAATGTGATAATTTCCATCAACACCAAACTACGAGAATATATCAAAAAGAACTTCCCGTTATATAAACACACACACTCAATTACCGGTTTTGGTAAGATATCAGTACCGATGTGCGATGATGATGTAGTTAAATACCAGAAATTAGAACAACATTATGATTATATTGTACCGAGATGTGAACATGTATTTGATGACCGGTTTGGAGAATTGAATGTAACAAAATATGAAGTGATGCTAAACGACACATGTGTTTATAATTGCCCGTACTATGGGGAACACTTTAAAAAAATAGCAGAACAAAACCGGAAGTTTGATAAACCGTGGTTACAAGGTGGTCAAGACAAGATGAAAAATATCGAAGAGTGCTGGCTATCTAACCAATCATCATACAAACAGCCTAGTTTTTTCAATCCAGAGGAATACGACAATAAAGACCGAGAGAAGCACGGTGATTCGTATGGAATGGACTTAAATATGGGTCAAATTAAGCGGTTATTACATCAAGGAGTCGACAATTTCAAGATAACAGGGAGAGAGATTTGCCCTAGCTCATACTTACCGGAGATGGATAAATATATAAGCATGTTAAATACAATCGTTATTAATAAATAATTATCGGTATGATTAACAATATAGATCAGAAAAAACTAAATAGTGAGCTCAAAGAAAGTAATTTAAATTATAATCTTGTGACTACTGCTCCTAGATTGCTTAAAGACACAAGCATTGATAAGTGGACAATATGTGTAGATACATCAACCGGAGAGCTTTTCAAGGTGTATAACAAACATGCGTGCTTCAGGTATAATGGTAGACCCTCTGTTTATGATAGCAAGATCGAACCTGCAACTACACCCTTCGACGCTGAACCAGTGTTACTCACATTGTTGCATGAAGGAAAATATAGTTTTTTACCTAAAATAAAATTTGAGACACATACATTCCTTGGAGTTGAATGGTTTGGTGATGACTGGAGAACAGTAAAATATCAAGATCTGGTCATTTGTATGGCAGATGTTGTTTTACCTACAGTTCTATTTAAACAGATCGCAAGATGTACCACAAATATACAGTTAGATACACGAGAAGACCTCACAGAAAAGGACGAAACATGGTGTAATGAATGGCGCAAATATTGTACAAATGAAAAATTTATCAACAGTTTATTTGATAATGATATTCCTGGAGAGCACTGTTCTTTTGATCAAGTTAAACAGCTAATAAATGGTGGTGAAGTCAAGCCAGGTTTAATGTTATCAGATCTCGCATCTGATGATTTTATCATAAACGAGAGTACAGGTGAATGGAAACTAATTAATCTAGATAATTTCGTGTATTTATGGTCACCAAATACTAACTACGCCATTCATCCAGTTCAGATGCAAGGTCATCTAGATATCACACCACCTGAGAAATATTTTATGTCAGACGAGATAAATTTTTATTTTAATGGCAAATGGAAAACATTTAGATTATAATATATAGATGCTTCCAACGTCTAATTTTCCACTCTCGCGACATAAGATGTATTCGAGGTTGGATGAATGTTTAAGTGACAAGCATTTCAACAATGTGCTGTTTACAGGTGAGGATGGTAATAGTGGTATCATCGATATAATTACAAGCAATCATGTTGAAATTACAAACTATCCAGATGTGGATATTATGAACCTACATAATATTGCCGCCTGCACTTTCGATGCAGTTGTTTCTGATCAGGTGCTAGAACATGTGTTAAATCCACATGTTGCTATCAGCGAGATGCACCGGGTGCTGAAACCGGGTGGCTGGCTAATATTGACCACTTGCCTAATGAACCCGATACATTACAATCACCGGGAAGATGAAATTTACAACGACTATTGGAGATTCACACCAAGTGGATTGAGAGTGTTGTGTAGTGAATTTAAAACAATACATATGTGTGAAGGTATGGGTGATTTCAAGCTGTTATTTTACTGTATGGGTGAACACCGGCACTCACGCGATCTACCGGAGATGAGTAGTATAGCTAATGGAGACGATGGTAGAACTTATATACATGTGTATATTGTTGCGGAGAAATGAAGAGTGTTATTTACACATGCTTTGACCGGATGACACCTTTTGTATCTCAACATATATTGTCTGTAAGTAAATACTCTAGAAAATACCAAATAGACTTTCACCCTATAAACTTAGAAATACAACCCATACCAAAGTTTAGCAAGCATCATGCATACAAGGAATTCATGAAATCTACATATGATATTATGTTGTTTTTAGATTGGGATGTTATTATCAGCCCAGAAGCTGAAAATATATTCGAATCGATCACCAGTGGAATGGGAGCATACTTTCTCCCACCAGAAATTTTCCCGGATCCAGATTATGTTTCTTACTTCCCGGAATTTCTGAGGTATATAAACGTACCACATATCGATTTACATACCTACTACAACTCCGGTGTTGTTGCAACACATAGAGATACATTACTTGTATTTTATGACGATATGATCAGTATGGGTGATATGATCCATTCCAAACTTCAGAATATGAAAGCAAGAGAACATTTAATAGATTGTGTGGTTCGGCAAGAGTTTTTGATAAATTATCTAACGACCATAAACAACGTGGATATTGTTCCATTGGATAGAAAGTGGAACAATTGTTTTCAAGAAAATACACACAATGGGTGGAGAAGTTTCCATGATGTTGAAACACTAGAAAAAGATGGATGGTTCAATCACTACAACAAATCAGATATTAGAGATAAATACTTGAGCATGACTACAACCCATGAATAACGTAATAGAGTTTGGTGATAAGGATATACAAAATGCTACTTTCAAATGGAACTTAACAAATGTATGTAACTACGAGTGTAGTTACTGTAATGCCATACCTGTACATGGTTTTCATGAGAAGAATTTTAAAAATGTACCTAGCGAAAAGGTTAATGCATGGATCAATGTGATTAAGAGATTATCTACAAGCAGAACAGGTCCATATGATATACAAATATTAGGTGGTGAACCGACTATACACCCCGAGTTTAAACAGATAATAGACAAGCTGACACAGGTTGAGAATTGTATTGAGATTGAAGTGTACACAAATCTCTCTAGACCGATTAATTATTTCAATGATATCACTAGTGAAAAGTTATTGTTGATACCTGCGTATCACAGCGAATATTACACTGATAAATTCACTGATAAAATTTTACAATTACATAACGACGGTAAACGGATAGAGCCTGTAATTAATTTATCACCAGACGAGCAGCATTGGAATGATATTCTAAAGTTGATTAATACCTTTAAAGTGAAACGTGTACCATTCAGGTTGAACCTTTTACATGAGGTTGAACAACCTTTAAATTATAAACCTATATACACAAAGGAGTTTTGGGAATTATTTCAACCTATAATTATTGAAGAATGGAAAAGCATGGCAAAAATAAATACTGGCCCGGCAGACGAACAATATATACCAAAAATCGACAAACAGACAGCAGGGCAAAGCTTCCGGGACTTGCATATAAAAGGTAGAGATATAAAAATTGTTGATGGAAATCGTAGCGAAACACAAATGTCAGAACAAATGATAACTGCAAACAAAATGTTAGAGTTCAAAGGATGGAAGTGCCAAAGTATGATATTTTATATCAATCATGAGGGTGTTATTTACAATGAATGTACAAAGAAACTCTTACCAGCACTGTTTACTCGGGATGATATCCGAGAGTACAAAACATGTCCTCAACGTTGTTGTGATCGGATGTCCTTTATATACTACAATAAATTACATTATCACCGGAGGAGAGAATCATAAATATTTCTAAATTCGGTTACAAATCTCAAGAAGAGTTTACTATTGAGTTGAGACCCACTAGCAAGTGTAATTATAATTGTTACTACTGTACTGATCTACATATTAACAGCAACCCGATATTAAACTTACCTATTGAAAATTTGTTGCAACTTATAGACACGGCACACAGTAAAGTAAACATGAAGATTCATGTGTTCATATGCGGTGGTGAACCCACCTTATACAATGAAATACAAACTCTATTAAAGACATTGATGTTACACATGGTAAATATCGGCCGTATAACCGTTCAAACCAACATGAGCCGGAGTGTTAAATGGTTTGAAGATTTATGCTCCAAATTGCCATTACATCTTAATAATTTGCAAATCAATGGCAGTTACCACAACACACAAGATGGTGTTAAAATAACAGACTATATTAAGAAGTGTATGTTTTTAAAGGGTAATAATATTTTGGGCATGGTGTCGTTTGGATACAACAAACATTTGAACGTTATAAAGGATTACAGACGGGCAGTTAAATTGCTAGGTTCGGAACATTGCGAGATAACACCACTGATAAACGCAAGTGTTGATCAACATCCAGGTAAAGGTAATGGTTCCGGTAGTGATATAGATCACATTTATAAAGTTGAAAACATGAGCGACCTGGAAACTACTGGTCACTTCTTTTCAAAAACATTACCTTATGAAACTATATCTGGTGAGCATAAGAAAACAAGCCGGGCGGACATGTGGTTAACACGTAATAACAATTTCATATCATATAAATGCGCGGTGTCAAAATACAAATTATATGTAGATTGGGATGGCAATTGTTATAAATGTTTCAATGAACAATTCTCACCAGTAAAACCAGCTTTTCATATCACACAGATAAACCCTATGCGAGAATACTTTAACGATATGAAATGTATGTTATGTCCATTTACAACATGCTTCTTTGATCTAGAGTACGAAAAGATTAAATCAAATGAAGTAGTCGAAGAGATCAAAATCGATAGAAAATACAACACCAATGAATACAGACAAAAGCGAATTGATTGAATTTAACAGACATGGTGGTACTTTTCAAGAAACCATGCATGTTATATATTATATTACTGGTGGGTGTAAGTTCAAGTGTACTTATTGTGATGTTGTAGATAATGATAGAGTCAACACGGATATAGACAATCAAAAGCTGATTGTAGACACATTGATGAGGATAGAGAAGCCTTTTGAAATATACTTATATGGTGGTGAGCCTACAGAATATAAATTTATACATGAATTGATTGAGTATATTATAGAGAAGCGATCAAAATACTTGACTAGAATTGAACTACAAACAAACTTAAATGTAAACTTTAATGAATTGAGTAAATTTTTAAGTTACGATCTCGTGACAATATCTCCCAGCGTTCATATAACATTCTTGAAAGGTGATAACATACATGATATATTCGATAAAATATGCTTAATTGATCAATCTGATAAGTTGGAGCGTATTGATTTCATGTTAGAAAAATGGAAGAAGCAACAGCACATAGATCTATACAAAATGTTGTTTGAAGCTGGTTATGGTAGTAAGATTATATTTGTATACAACTACTATGAACCAAATAGAAAGGACATATATACCGGGAAATGGAACAGTAACTGTGTGGAGTATGACACGATAATAAAAAATCACCAATCCACTCAAGAGAACTATAAACTAGTTTATGATAATGGTGAAACAGTATATAAAAACGCAAACCAGCTTGTTGAAGAAGAGATGTCTTTTGAAGGTTGGTTGTGTGACGCTAAAAAAAATCTAGTGTGGGTCGATTACACTGGTGATTGGTGGGAATGTAACACGGCTCAAATTAAATCACCACCTCGAGGTAATATTTTAACTAGCAGTGATATCTTCTTGACAGAGACTAAATACCCTGTAGTGTGTCGCATTAAAAAATGTGACGCATGTTTCTTTGTTAAAAAATGGCGACAGAATTAATAAAATTTGAAAGAGTGGATACCAACTTTTATGATAAATTGGGTATTTCATACTACGTACATGGTGGATGTAAGTTTAATTGTGAGTATTGTTTCTTAGTTGGTTATCATCGTAGTAACAAATGGAAGAATCGATCAGCACCAAGAGGTTTTAAGCACCAACCTACAATAGATCAACATATAGATGTGATGGATGTTATATTCAAATTACAGACACCATATTTTATATATCTGTATGGAGGCGAACCGACAGAATATAAACATATACATGAATTGATCGAATATATATACAGACATAAAACTTCGTGGTTATCACATATTGAGATGCAAACCAATCTAAACACCACGGTTGATGATCTGAAATTGTTTTGTGGTTATGATAATATAGAGATATCACCAACATTACACTTGGATCATTTGAAGGGTGATACGATATACGATCTTGTTGATAAAATTGATACAATTTACGATAGCGGTAAATTAGCTAGGGTGGATTTTATAATGGCTAAAAATAGTGAACGACAGGTCCGAGAGTTACATGACATCTTTAAGAACAAGCCATATTTTGATAAAATACTGTACACGAGAACATTTCTAGAAATAAATTCAGGTCCCGGGGCATTAAATCATCACGAGCATGGTAAAGATGTATACACCGGGCGGTTCAATACCGGTGATCAATTTACTGACATATGTGATGAGACTATTTATAAAGAGACATATAAATTAACATATTCTGATGACACGAGCGAAGTAGCTGACATCAATAGATTGTATGACCGTCACATGAACTTCAAAGGATGGGTGTGTGATGCCGGGAAGAAGTTAATGCTTGTCGATTATACCGGTGATTGGTGGATATGTGATAATGAATATATAAAGAATCCTCCGGCTGGTAACTTGGTACAAGACCCGAGAAGCTTTATACAAAACACAAAATTTCCACATGTATGTAAGCTTGATAAGTGTGATGGTTGTTTTTATATCAATCGCGTAAAACCTAAGAAGTGATGTGTGGTTTTTTGTTCACAACTAAATTGATCCACGATAGTGATTGTAACATCACCTTACAACGTAGAGGTCCGGATCATACTAATTATGTATCATATGACCGATATCAAATGATACATAACCTTCTCGATATATCCAAACAAAAGATAATACAACCAATAATTGAAGATGATATTGTGTTGCTATACAATGGTGAGATATATGAGCCAAGCGGTATGTATAAACGGGATACACTCGGTATAATACCACACTATAAAGATGAAGGTGTGTTGTTTGTCGACAATATCTCCGGAGAGTTTGCTATTTGTATACTGGACTTAAAAAACAGTAAAATATATTTATACACTGATGTTTTTGGTACGAAACCTTTATACTACGCTATAGATCAAGACATAAGTGTATGTAGCTATAAAACACCATTGAAAGACATTGGGCATAAAAAAATATTTAGAGTACCAGAATCTAGTTTAGTTGAAATCTGTACAACTACCAATACAAGCAAATTGATTAGATATCATTATTTTAATCTTGATGAACATGTGAATAATTACGATAAATGTATCGAATCATTAAACAAGGCAATTGATATAAGAATTGACAGGGATGCAGCCATAGGAATGAGTTCCGGTTATGAATCAGGATATATGGTACAGAGAGCTGTAACTAAATCCAATCAGATCGATATTTTTTATGTCGATAACGGACTAGAGGATACCACCGTCATGAAAAACAGATTAAACTACTTAAAGCAACATGAATACAATTATAACACAATAGAATATGCGCAAAACTTGAACATGTACAACACAATAGAAAGCTCATTTATTACGAGGTCAGTAGAGTCTGGTGACAAGTATAAGAACTGTGTTTCGGCTATGATGTTATCACACATGTTAAGAAAAATTAAAAGTAAAGGTAATAATATTTTTATTACAGGCCAAGGAGGTGATGAGTTGATGACAGATTATTGTGCTCCGGATGAAGATAAGCGATTATATATGAGAGAACTTAACACATACTTTCCATGGAATAATTTTTACAGCGGGTTGAACCGAAGACTTATTGATATGTGTGATCGGATTGGAGGTGCACTCGGTATTGAGTGTAGATACCCATTTCTAGATCGTTATTTTGTGCAAGATTTTTTAAATTTATCACGCGAGCTTAAAAATATTGGGTACAAGCCATTGTTACGTGAGCATTTGCAACTTCCGGTTGCCTCATATAAAATTGGATTATATCATTAATTATGGTACCTGAACTAATAAGACATAGCTACAAGCATAAACTCACACATGTCCCATCCGCGCTCTCGATGCTCACATATGTGAATGTTTTATTTTCTAATGAGTTTGTAAGACCATACCGCGATGCGATCGTTCTAGGCAAGCCATTTGGTTCACAAGCATATTATCTTGTATGGAAAAAGCTTGGCTATCTTGACGATATCGATAACCTCTCAATGGGGGTGAAGCATGAAGAGATCGACTTTGTTAATTACGGTGAAGAGACAATGGGTAATGCTTTAGGTGTAGCGATTGGTATAGCAATTGCTAACCCAACACAGACTGTATGGGTCAATTTAACAGACGCAACATTACAGATGGGCAGCACTCTTGAAGCGATACAATACATAGGTCATAACAAATTGGATAATATATTGATGACGATAGACAATAATAACTGTCAGGTTACTGGCAAAACAGGTGATGTATTGTGTGTTGAACCTGTTGTTAGTTTTATTCACAACAACAAATGGGATGTTGTTACATGTAACGGTCATTGTGAAGCTACAATCAAAGACATGTTTACACCTCGAGGTGTATTTCCTAGAGCGTTTGTTTACAAAACAACAAAAGGATATGGAGTTCCATATATGGAGCAAAATCCGGTCAAGTGGCATTACCGGCCAATCGAGACATTATGAGAGCAACACTAGACACATTTCTATCAAAATATAACAATCCGGATCTATATTTTTTACATGCGGACATGTGGCAGTTTCCTAAATTCAGAAACAAATACCCACATAGATGCTTGAATGTCGGAATACAAGAACC
>Ga0102812_10000413_pt1 | contig 31361 bp, 26 predicted proteins | sample ColrivemetaGS713_FD_79334 | JGI IMG/M metagenome (GOLD analysis project Ga0102812, IMG submission 79334) | Estuarine microbial communities from the Columbia River estuary - Flood tide ETM metaG S.713 | ecosystem: Environmental > Aquatic > Marine > Intertidal zone > Estuary | place: USA...
TAGCCTCTTGCTCCGCTTTCAACTTAGCCGCTGCTTGGGCCTTTGCCTCTTGTTCTGCTTTCAGTTTGGCTGCCTGCTCTGCCTTTAACTTAGCCGCTGCTTGGGCCTTTGCCTCTTGTTCTGCTTTCAGTTTATCTGCTTCTTGTTCTAACTTCTGTTTGGCCTCCTCTAGGTCATTACAAGAGCCTAACTTATCCCCATGAGCTTGATGTGTTGGCCATGCACTAATCGGGACCTCCATTTCTTCATAAGTTCCATTTTCTACATGGCAAATTTTTACTTTTCCTCGTTCTATGTTGTCAATGTCACCCTGATTTTCTTCCTCTTCTGTTTCATTTTCTGTTTCCACGTCTATTTCATTATTCGTGTCTTCTTCTTCAGTAGAACAAGGCCCCAATTTATCGCCATGAGCCTGGTGAGCTGGCCACGCACTTAACGGAATCTCTATTTGTTGTGGATTTCCAGTGTTCCCTGGAGGGTAGTGACAAATTGTAATTTTACCTCTATCAGTTGTGTTAATTTGACCTTCATTTTCTACCTCTTCAGTTTCTTCGTTCGTTTCAACACCAGGACAAGGCCCCAATTTATCTCCATGAGCCTGGTGAGCTGGCCATGCACTTAATGGAATCTCTATTTGTTGTGGATTCCCAGTGTTCCCCGGAGGATAGTGACAAATTGTAACTTTCTCTTCCTCTACAGCAGGACAAGGTCCTAATAAATCGCCATGAGCCTGGTGAGCTGGCCACGCACTTAATGGAATCTCTATTTGTTGTGGATTCCCAGTGTTCCCCGGAGGATAGTGACAAATTGTAACTTTCTCTTCCTCAATTTCTTCTCTAGTTATATTTAAAACAAGATTAGAAGTTCCACAATCTGTTGTTGCTGTTATTTTAATAACATTATTCCCTAATACCAATGCAATACTTTGCTGAAACACATGTGTTATTGAAGAGTAGGATCCTCCTGTAACATTTGCTCCATTTACATTCACACTAATTTGATTCAAAGAAGAAATGTTTAGTACAGAGGCACTTAACAAAACAGATGACTGATTCGTTGAATAATTATTGTTTTGCGGTGTAATAAGAGTCAAACTTGGCGACTCACATCGCGTGAAAAACACTTTAACAGTTGAAGTTGAACTTCCACAGTTGTTTGTAGCAGTTAGCGTAATAACATTTTCGCCATTTTGAAGTGCAATCGTTTTTTGATAAACATGACTGTTATTGTTGTAAGTTCCAGGGCTATAAACAGACCCGTTTACCGTCAATTGTACTTGATTTACATTTGTAATATTTAATACATTTGCACTGAAAATCAAACTTTGATTCTGTGTTTGCAACTCATTAGAAGGCGACAATATTTGAACTAAAGGCTTAAGACACGGAGCAAAGTCGACTGTAATCGTTTGAATAACACTACCACAATCATTTGTTGCAGAAATAATTATCGTGTTTAATCCTGCTTGTAAGCTGACGTTTTTCTCAAAAATGTGCGTTGAGCTAGAGAATGTACCTCCAGAAACAACATTTCCATTCACCTTTAAAGTGATTTGAGATAATGAATTAACATTTAATACAGTCGCTTTAACAATCGTTGAGTTAACCAATGACTGACTATTAATATTCGTCGGAGTTATCATCCCAATCGTTGGTTTTACACAAGGAGTGTATACAACTACGATAGATTCTGTGTCTGTTCCACAACCATTTGTGGTAGTCAAAATAATTGTATTTGATCCAGGGTTTAGACTAATTGTGTTTTTGTATTCACCTGAAACATTATTGAAACTTCCACCAGATTTTAGTACACCATTAACTTTAAGTTGAATTTGACTTAAGCTAGTAATGTTTGTTAATTGTGCTTTATAAATATAATTTTCATCTGTTACAGAAATTGACCTTTGAGCTGACTCAACAACCTTAATTGTAGGCTCTAAACATGGCTCATAGTTTACAACAATTGTTTCTGTTTCCGTTCCACAATTATTAGTTGCTGTAACTTGAAAAGTATTTACACCAACATTTAAAACAACTACGCTCTCAATCTTGTTGTTACCCGTATTATAAACAAATGTTTTATTTGCACCATTTAAACGAAGACCAATGTTTTCTTTTTTATCTACATTAAAGGCTGTTGCTATAAATGTAAATCTTGAATCCGTTACAGTAATTCCATTATTAAAAGCAAACTGAATGTGTGGGTCATTACAGTCTGTATAGTTAATAACTATCGTTTCAGAACTAACCCCACAAGCATTTGTAGCAGTTATAACAATCGTGTTTGTTCCTCTAATTAAACTAATGTTTGCTTCTATGTTTCCATTTGATGGATTAAAAACGACACCACTCAATGTGTTTCCGTTTAATTGCAACGTTACTGAAGTTGCTTGATTAGCAACAGTTGCTTTCACTTTATAATTTGCTACGGCTACTTGAAAGTTAGTGTGAGAAGGCGCTATGAATTTAATAATTGGACTTTTACAAGCTTCATAATTAATATTCATATTAACAACTTCAGTTCCACAACCGTTACTTGCTGATATTTGAATTTGATTCGATCCGTCAACTAACAAAATTGTTCCTTGAACCTCTTTTGAAGTTGTGTTATAATCAAAGTTTGTAGTTTCAACTCCATTAACTTTTACAATGATATTTTGACGTCCAGCAACAAGGTCTACCTTAGCTTTAAATACATACGTTTGTGCTTCTGCATTTACATTGTTTGTTTGAGGACGAATAAATGAAATAACTGGTTTTTTACACGGTCCACTTCCGCCCCCAACAATGCCGTTTTGTGTTGGATTGTTTTGTTCTACATTCACATCATTATTACCTCCACGAATGTGAAATCTTAAGTAAGCACTTGTATAATGATAAATGTCATTTTCAAAAAGATCCCATCTTTTTTCAGGATTAACATATCCATCCCAATCATCTTTTAGAGCAAAAGTTGTTTTATGCTCAATACCCAAAGAAAATCTTGGTCCAACTTGATAACCCAAACCTACACCTAAACTCGGCATAAAATCTGCATTCCACTTTCCGTCAGACCCAGCATTTAGGGGAGTGTCGTAAACGCCATCAAGACTAGTTTTTACATATTGATCAATAGGCGTTTGGGAGTAATCATAACTACCGCTTCCAGCAAGAAATGAAGAGTCTTGGTTTAATAAATCCCCATTAGTTTGATTCCAAGCAATATTTGCACCACCAAAAACATAAGGATCCCATCCTGTTCTTTCTCTTAATCTGTTTGCGTGAATAGCAAGCTCAAGACCCAACTCATGAACATCAGCCTGAAAATTATTTACAGTGTATCCAGGATTTGATTTATAGGAATCTAAAGCCGCAGGAGTGTATCCCGTATAACCAGCCAAACTTGTCGTGTCGTTATCTTGACCATACCAATGGCCTCTCAAGTATCTCATTCTTAAGTCGAAACTTGCGATTTTACCATAATTATAATTGAATTGCTTACCAAGAATAAAACCCCAACCTAAGTCTGTTTTATTTGTTACATCTGTTGTGTTCCATGCAGCGCCCATATTTAATCCAAAAAACCATTTTGAATCGTGATCATAATCCACTTTTTGTGCAAAAAGTGAAATTGTCATTAATATAGAAATTCCGAGAGTAAAAATCTTTTTCATAAGCTTCGGTTTATTGATTACAATTGAAGAGCTTCTATTTTTGTGCCAAACCCTTTCACAATTGCATTTTTAGTAGTAATTATCAAACAATAGTCGGTAAATTTATCTTATTTTTAACAAAAAAACTACAAAAACAAAGGGTTTTCGATGATTATGACTAAGCGTGTTATTTTTTTGTTAATGATTTTAAGCCTGTATCAAAGTGCTATGGGTCAAGCACCTTATGATAATTGTAATAACGCATTAGAACTTTGTCCGAATTCAATTTTTAACGTATCAAATCTTTCAACAAATAGCACAGTTTGTACAAACTGTGAAGACGACTTTAATTATTGTTTTGCTCCCTCTAATAGTATTTGGTTAACCTTTACAACGAACACTGCTGGTGGAAATGTTTCCGTTGATTTTTCAAATTTAAATTTTGAAACAAACCTAGGACAAGGAAACTCACTTCAAGCGGCTATAATTGAAGCGGGGGTTGCCTGCAACTCTTCAACCTATAGCTTAATAGGCACGTGTCTTAATAACGAAACAACAAACTTCACAATGGTTGCCCCGGCTTTAAGTCCTAATACGACTTATTATATAATAATTAATGGTTCAAGTACGGGTGTTGGCGTTACATCCCCGGCAGAATGTACACTTGATTTAATGGTTAGTGGGCCAGGGATCGATAGACCTATCTCTACAATTTCAGTGATAGAAAGCGCCACAAATATTTGCCTTAACGATGTTGTTCTTTTCTCTGCATCAATAATAGATTGTCCTGATAACACCAACTACAACTGGTATATAAATGGCGTACTTGTTGCCATAACGAACGACACAATATACGAAACCTCAGCGATAAATAATGGTGATGTTATAACAGTAAGTACAGATTGCTATCTTCAATGTCCAGCAACAGTTTCAGTCAACAGTAATCCTATATCCGTCTTTACAATAACCGTAAATGCTGGCACTGATTTTACTATAAAAAATGGGGAGTCCATTCAATTAAATGGAATTACTTCATCCCCTGTTTATTATTGGACTCCGAGCTTTTTATTAAGTAACCCTAACACATTAAACCCAATTGCAAATCCAGAAGAAACGACAACTTACGCATTAACAGCAGAAGAAAACGGCTGTGCTTTAAGTGACTACGTTACGATAACCGTTGAAAAAGATTTAATAATTCCGAATACATTTTCTCCGAACAACGATAATAATAATGATACGTGGAGTATTCCAGGAATAGAAAAATACCCAGACAACACAGTTATCGTATATGACCGTTGGGGTCAAGAAGTTTTCAATGTAAATGGTTATTCAGTAAAAAAAGAATGGAACGGAGAAATAAGAGGCAGACAGGTAAACGAAGGTGTTTATTATTATGTTATTGACCTGAAAGATGGATCGGACCTTAGAAAAGGAACTTTAACAATATTGAAATGAAACTTGTTATTTTACTTTTTGTTTTAGTTGGATTAACATCACATGCCCAACAATTAGCACAATATTCGCAGTGGAGTTCAAATCAATTTGCTTTAAATCCAGCACATGCCGGCATTAAGTCATGTGCCGATTTACACACCCTTTATCGTATACAATGGGTTGGATTTGAAGGTGCTCCTCGTTCTGGTTTTTTTACATTGAGTGTTCCATTGCCTGCAAAAAGAAAACAATTTTTATCTGCCAGACATGGTATGGGATTTAAGTTTGAAACAGATCAAATAGGCCAATTCAGCACAAATAGATTTAATTTGGCGTATGCAATGCATATGAACTTTAATAAAAACGACCGTTTATCACTCGGTTTATATGGTGGTGGCGTCCAAATGTCTTACAATCCTTCAACTACTGAAACTTTGAATCCGGATCCATCCGTAATGCGACAAGCAAATTTTTTATCGCCAGATGCGTCATTCGGAGCGTGGTATAATTCAACCAATTTTTACTTGGGACTCGTGTTTCAAAATTTAATTCCAACTAAATGGGAAGAAATCGGAGACAATAGTCGTTACAGATTTCATTCAAACATTTATGGTGGCTATCGATATGAAATGAATGAAAAATTGACATTGCTTCCTGCATTGTTATTAAGAATTCCACCAAGAGGACCAATATCTGCAGATTTAAACGTACAAGTAGATTATCTTAACAAAGTTGGATTTGGATTAGGGTTTAGAAACACAGATGCGTTAATCTCCTTCGTTAATTTTAAGTTTACAGATCAATTTTCCGTTGGGTATTCCTTTGACTTTACTCTTTCAAAACTTCAAAAGGTGTCGCAGAATACACATGAAATCTCTTTGCGTTTTTCTACTTGTAAATCACAAAAATCAAGCACCTCTGCATGTCCTATGTTTGAATAAGATAACTTATTCAACGTGCATTGTTTACAATTATATATCAAGATATTATTTGGCTTAGCTCCTTTTTTAACCTTTGTAAAAACATTTAAATCGATCTTGTTATGAAGTTTCTTTTCCCATTCATTCTGTTTTCTTTGGCTGTTGGGTCATGCGTTCCTTCCAAAAAGTATAAAGACTTATTAGAAAAAGAACAAAAATGCAGTGAAGAGTTATCGAAATACAAAACAGACGCTTTAAACTTTGAATCAGAAGCTTCTAACTTTAAATCAAAAGCACTTTTATTAGAAAAAGAGGTTAAACAATTAAAAGCAGACACATCAAACCTTGGTCTGCAGCACCGAAATTTACTTGCTAAATACGATAAAATGGTTCAAATCAACGAAGCATTGGAAGTAAACTATGACAAATTACGGTTGACTGGAGCCAAAGAAACGGCCATGTTAAGTTCAGAATTGGAGGCAAAACAAATAGAATTACAAAATAAACAAGACGAATTAACTAAGTTAGAAACCGAACTTAGAATACGAGAACAAAAACTAGAAGCACAAGAAAAAAAGTTAGAAGAACTCAATGAAGTTTTAAGACAAAAAGAGGAAGCAACAAAAATGTTAAAAGATAGAGTTAGCTCAGCACTAAAGAATTTCGAGAATAAAGGTTTAACAGTTGTTGAAAAAGACGGTAAAATCTATGTTAGTTTAGAAGCACAATTGCTTTTTAAATCTGGTAGTACATTCGTTGAAGAGAATGGGAAAAAAGCACTAGTAGAGCTTGCAAAAGTATTAGAGTCGGAAAAAGAATTGGAAATAATTGTTGAAGGTCATACTGATACAGATGCTATGAATTCAGCGAGCCATCCTAAAAATAATTGGGAGTTATCTGTTTTAAGAGCGACTTCAGTAATCTCCATAATGACTACTAATTCAAAAATGAATCCAGGTCAAATTATGGCTGCTGGTAGATCGGAATTTCATCCAGTAGATCCAAACGATAAAGCTAAAAACAGAAGAATCGAAGTTATTATTTCTCCTGATTTAGACGCCCTTTACACATTGTTGAAAGACTAAATAATCAGGTAGCTTTTTTGTACTTTTGACTAATGTCTACAAAGAGTGATGCTATTTCTTTAAAATTAAAATTGCTTCCCGGTAAACCTGGAATTTATCAATACTTTGATAAAAACGGAACTATTATTTATGTCGGTAAAGCAAAAAACTTAAAGAAAAGGGTATCGTCTTATTTCAATAAAACACAAGAAAACGGTAAGACAAAATTACTTGTTAAACAAATAGTTGATATAACGTATATCGTAGTTGATACAGAGTTAGACGCGCTCTTACTTGAAAACAACTTGATCAAAAAGTATCAACCCAAATACAATATTCAATTAAAAGATGATAAAACATACCCTTGGATTTGTATTAAAAACGAACCGTTTCCTAGAGTTTTTACGACTCGAAGAATTGTGAAGGATGGATCAAAATATTTTGGTCCTTACCCAAGTGTGAAAGTTGTAAACACCTTATTAGATTTAATTAAAGACGTATATCCATTGCGGTCTTGCTCCTTAGACCTGTCAACTGCAAAAATAAATTCAGGAACACATAAAGTTTGTTTAGAATTTCATCTAGGCAACTGCAAGGCCCCGTGTGTTGGGTTGGAAAGTAAAAGTGCATACCAAGTTCATATTGATGCTATTGAGCATATTGTTAAGGGTAATTTAGGTGCGGTAATCAAATCGCTTGAAAAAATAATGCTTGATCATGCTTCAAAATTAGAATTTGAGGAAGCACAGAATATCAAGATCAAAATTGAGACAATCGAAAAATACAAAGCTAAATCAACTGTTGTGTCTCCAACAATTCATAATGTAGATGTAATAACACTTGCACATGATGATAAGTCTGCCTACGTTAATTACCTCGTTATAAATAACGGTTCTATTATCCATGGGTACACCGTAGAAGTAAATAAAAAATTAGAAGAGTCCGATTCTGATATTATTGGATATGTTTTACCCGAATTAAGAGAGCGATTTTCAAGTACCTCTAATGAAGTTCTTATTAAAAATGAATTAGAAATTTCGCTTGATGGAATTCAATTTTTCATACCGCAAAGAGGAGATAAAAAAGCATTAGTCGATCTTTCAGAAAGAAATGCAAAATTCTACAAACTAGAGAAACTGAAGCAAGAAAAACTTAAAAACCCTGAAAGACATACGGATCGAATTTTAGAACAAATAAGAATTGATTTCCGTTTAAAAGACAAGCCGGTTCATATTGAATGCTTTGACAATTCAAATTTTCAGGGAACAAATGCCGTATCTGCATGTGTTGTTTTTCGGAACGGAAAACCATTTAAAAAGGACTATCGTCACTTCAATATTAAAACGGTTGATGGTCCTGATGATTTTGCGTCTATGGAAGAAGCGGTATTTAGGCGGTATAAGCGAATGCTTGATGAAAAGCAATCGCTGCCTCAGCTTATCGTGATTGATGGAGGAAAGGGGCAGTTAAGCGCTTCTTTAAAAGCCTTAGAATCTTTAAACTTAAGGGGTAAAATTGCAATTGTTGGAATTGCAAAAAGACTTGAAGAAATCTTTTTTCCAGGAGATTCACACCCTATTTATATTGATAAACGTTCGGAAAGTTTGCGAGTAATCCAATACATGAGAAATGAGGCCCATCGGTTTGGTATTACACATCATAGAAACAAAAGAAGTAAAGGAGCTATTCAGTCCGAATTAACCGAAATTCCGGGTGTTGGTGAAAAAACACTTACGGCTTTAATTCGCAGATTTAAGTCAATTTCTGGGGTTAAGCGGGCTAGTTTTGATGAATTAAAAGAAGAAGTTGGTCAAGCCAAAGCAATAATTATTCAGGCTTATTTCAAGCAAGATTAAGTACAAAGTTTGCATATTTATTTTGCTCCAAAACAGCATTATAACTAGTCTTCATTGTACTTCTTTTTAAATCTAATTCAGCCATTGCCTGCTCCACCATTTCTGCAAAATTATCGAAGTTATAATAAAAACTAGCGTCATTCATTTCTTCAATGTTCTGGTATGCTTCGTGAATAAGCATAGGGGTGGAATATCCAAAAGAAACTGTCATTGCACCAGAAATTTGATTGTTAAAGTATTGCTCGGAACTTGGTGTTTCTGGATGAACTAAGGGCAAAATGAACATTGATTTCTGCAGCTGCTCATTAAACAACTGGTGAGAAACAAAACTATCGTAAAACTGAACTTTATCTAATAGCCCATTTCTTTGAAGATCAAAAATAAATTCATGCATTACTTCCGATTTTGGATCACTTTTCCCTAAAAAGACATATTTTAAATTTTGATCCTTTAACTGACTTGCTAACCAAATAAATCCTTGTAAATCTTTTCTCCTCGTTTCAACACCGCCAATTATTGTTATTTGTTTGTTGATTAATTCTTCATTATTAATGGAGGTTTTATAAAAATCTATTGGATAAAAACATCCCAATTTTGCTTTTGATTTTGACTTCACTTTTTCCATTAAAAATTCACTTAAAAAAAGATACTTTTTAATTTTTAATGAAATTAGTTTCTGAGTAAAACTTCCTTCTAGTTTTCTTGTGGTATGTAATATCCCAATAAACTCAATCTTACTAAAGAGCGCTAAAAAGCACAAGCTTTTTATTTCCTTTCCTTGCGCTGTATTAAGAACGACTTTCGTTGGATTTATTCTTTTGATTTTCTTCCAAATTGATTTGATTGTTGCTCTTTTATGGTCTTTTAACCTTCTTGAGTCAATGACGATTATTTCTGAACAGAATTCTTCAAAATGCTGATTACGATGACTTATTTCTTCGTTTACAATGAGAGTTACCTGAACACCATTCTTTTTTAGCGCGATTAATTGTGTATATAAACACTCATCATGAGACCCACCGATTTCTATAATTACTACTTTTTCTATTGATGCTGTCATGAGGATATTAACAATTTATTATTGGAAAGCTTTTTGCTTTACAAATAAACAAAAAAGATACTATCCTATTTTTACATCACATGAAAATCATTGCATTCCTGTTTATAATTTTTAGTTTAGGTTCAACCCTCTTTGCACAGCGAAAAGATATTGTTGTTGTTGTTGATGCTGGGCATGGTGGAAATGACCCTGGCCATCTTTCAGGAAATGTTAAATCTTTGCCTGAAAAAGACTTAAATTTAAAAATATCCAATCTTGTTGGAGGATATATAGAACAATACTTACAACATGTAAGAGTAATCTATACCAGAAATGATGATCGTTATGTTTCTTTAAATGACCGAGTAGAAAAAGCAAATAATGCGGGGGCAGATTATTTTATTAGTATCCACTGTAATGGAAATGAACGAACCTCTGTACATGGAACAGAATCACACGTGCATTCCATGAGTTTAAAAAATTCTGTTTCATTAGCGCGTTCTATGGAACATCAGTTTTCTGCTCGTGCAGGCCGAAAATCAAGGGGAGTTAAGGATGAAAGCGATCTACAACACTCTTTACAGGTTTTAAAGTTTACACAAATGACAAGTGTTTTGATAGAGTGTGGATTTATTACCAACCCAAACGAAGCCCGTTACCTAAACTCAACCTATGGACAGGAAATAATTGCATCAGCTATTTTTAGAGGGTTTAGAACAGAATTAGAAAAAACATACCCTCAAACAGCTTTTAGAAAAAGTTCAACAACTGTAAGTAATAATTCAAAAAGTAATTATACTATTCAAATTGCCTCTTCTATAAATGAAATTAACACATCAGATTATCAATTTAGAAAATTAAATGAAGATGTTAAGAGAGTTAAGTTAAATACTACAAACGCTTATAAATACATCTATGTGGTTGGTGAATTTGAAAATATTTCTGAAGCAAAAATAAAATTAGAACAGGTTAAAAATAAGGGGTTTAAGGACGCTATTATCATTAAGCAGACGAATTAATCATTATTTTTATCGAAAAGTTTAATTTTTCTTGCTAAAAAATAAATACTTTATATATATTTGCAATCGCTTTTCAGCAATGAAGCATTCTCCCTTAGCTCAGTTGGTTAGAGCATCTGACTGTTAATCAGAGGGTCCTTGGTTCGAGCCCAAGAGGGAGAGCAAAATAAACCCAGATAATCTTTGATTGTCTGGGTTTTTGCTTTAATTCTAGGTTTGTTTTGTTTCTGGCATGAGATTTGAAATAGTGTGTTTAACAAACACTAAAACTCAAAGCCATGAAAAAAGAAAATAAAAATCCACAAAAGAACATTGCTCTTAATTTAATGTTGTCAGCCTCTATTGAAGACTATATTAAATACATTAAATCGATGTCTCTTTTAAAGGCATAAAACAAGAATCGGCTTTGCGCCGATTTTTTTATTGACAAATGTTTCACAAACCAAAATATTTTAAATCTTTGTTAGGTGGTAAATATTGTACAAGCAGATAATTCCCGATATTCTAATGAGCAAATAATTCATGCTTATGAATTACTTATTGCTGCGTATGCAGAAACCGAAGATAAAATATGGGGTAAAAACTACATACGAATTCCTTTCACAGAGTTTCAAGGTTTGATTGCTAAGGGAGAGATCTATTTTGCCTTAATCCAAGATGAAATTGTAGGAAGTATTCATATATACAAATTACACCCTTCCGTTTTAACTTTTAGTTTATTAAATGCTAACCCAATATACAAGGGTTTAGGAATAGGAAAAGCACTCATTTCTGAAGTAGAAAAAATAGCAAAACAAACCAACGCAAAAAAGATAGTTCTAGAAATACTTCAGCCAGAAAACTTTACCATACCTTTTAAGGAAACCTTGGCGGCTTGGTATGTTCGAAACGGCTTTAACTTTAAAACATTTTCTACTTTCCTATCATTAAAACCATCCGCTCAAGAAAAGGCAAAAAACTTAATTACACCAGCACATTTTGCTTGTTATGAAAAACTTATAAATTAAATATTTCATAAATATTGTCTTTAATTTTTTCACTAATAGAATCTGTAGGTAGATCATTGTCATCTGTTCCAAAAGGGTCTTCTATTTCTTCCGCCAAAACTTCCATTGAAACCAAAACATAAAACACGAATGTTGCAATCAAAGCGGCATAATATCCAAAAATTGTAACAAAAGCTAGTGGGAGTGTAGTAACATAAATGAAAATAAATTTCTTTAGGAACAAACTGTAAGAAAATGGAATCGGTGTGTTTCTTATTCGTTCGCAAGCTCCCAAACTATCAAGGAAAGCGTTCATGTTTTGGTTTAGAATAAAAAACTCTTGTTCAGAAATTTTTCCTTGTTTTTTTAATTCAACAACCTTTTTGAAAATCAATTGACTGATAGCATTTGGCACATGTTTTTTTGATTGAAGTTCTTGAAATTCTTCTTCAGATAAATCAAGTTCATCAAAATTTACACCCTTTCTTAGATTTTCTTTTGAGGAAAAAATGAAGTTTGGTATCATTCTTTGAAAATATCGTTTATCGACATCCTCCTCGAGAATTACTGAAAGTTTAATTGCTAAATTTCTAGAGTCGTTTACAAACGAACCCCATTTTTTTCTTCCTTCCCACCATCTGTCGTAAGCAGTATTCGTTCTAAATACTAGAAGTAATGAAATCACAAAACCAATTAAAGAATATAGCGATATTAGCTTTTCTAACACGACTGCATTCGGAAAGTATTGCATTATAACAAATGCTATTAAAAGTGTGAACCCGCCTATGTAAAGCAGCTCTTTCCACAACATTTTTAATGTATCACTCTTGTGAATTGCAAAAATCAATTTGAACCAACTTTTAGGATTGTATTTTATCATTTAATTGCATTTAAAAATTCGTTCATTGTCACAAAATGGTAATCTGCGAGCATTAATTTTGGTTCTGGTGTATGTGTTTTTTCGGGAATACAAACCACCTTCATTTTTGCGGCTTTTCCAGAAATTATTCCGTTTAAGGAATCTTCTATTACCAAACAATTTTGTGGTTGTATCGATAATTTATCAGCAACGGTTAAATATACTGCAGGGTGTGGTTTTCCGTAACGTTCATCCTCTGCGGAATGCACGAAATCAAACATTGATTCAATGTTTAAAGTGTTTAACACTGCTTTTATTAAAACTGTGTATGAAGACGTTGCTAAACCAATTTTAACTCCTTTTTCTTTTAAAAAGTTTAGTGTTTCAATTACCCCTACAAGTGGCTCGCCATTCTTTTGGATAAGATCAACCATTCTGTTAATAATTAAATCTTCCACCTCCTTTTCGGAATAATTTTTCCACCCTGTATGATTAAACCAATAGCTAATAACTTCATCTATACGAAGTCCGACCGTTTTTTGAAAATCATTCCGTGTTAAAGGGCATCCAACTTTAGTAAACACTTCTTCCATTGCTATTTTCCAAAGTGGCTCAGAGTCTATTAAAACCCCGTCCATATCAAAAATAACTCCCTTATATTTAGATAAATCAATCATTATAGTATTCATATAGTTTCGCGTCCCCTAATAGCATGTGCTTTTCATCTGCCAACCAAATCGTTCCGTTTTTTAAAACAATGAGTGATTCTCGTTGTTTTAAACTCACTATATCTTTCTTATTTAGAATGGCTAGTGAATTGTTGTTGAAACTCATAGTAAAAATCTTGTCATACGTTAATGCATAAAAAATGTCATTAGTAATATCAAAGGCTGTAATCCCATCAGACAGCCATCCGTTTTCACCAATGAAGACTTCTGTAACTTTTTGTGCGGTATGATTACCAGGATTTTTTGGGATTTTATATAGATATGCAGTTCCTGATGACGATCTGTTTTTTGTAAGCACCCATAAACTTCCTTTGTAAAAAGCTAGTCCTTCTGCATCGTAAAAAAGTTCATCTTTGTTTGGTGGAAAATCAATTTGATCTTCGTAGTTATAGCTAATCTTCTTTGCATCTACGATTGAGTTTGTTAACACCTCATCAATACTCACAATGTAAATTGAAAGGTCTTTTCTTTTGTTGGTATTGTTTCCAATATCTCCAATGTACAAATGTATTCCATCTGAAGCAATGTCTTCCCAATCAACATTTTGACTGTTTTTAACAAAAACCGATTTTACAACTTCCCCATTAAAATTAAGTAGATAGATAAGCGGTTCATTTCCGCCATCATTAATTGCAGCTATTAAGGTGTCTCCAATTGAGGCAATACCGGAAATTTCATTTAGTTCTTTTGGTAAATCGTAGCTGTGATGTGTTTGACTAAAACCATTCATTGAAATAATCAAACCGAGAAACAAACACAAACGTATCATACTATTTATAGAGACGTACTGTATTTATTCTGTTATCACTTACTTCTGTTATTTCCATGATGATTCCGTCTATTTCAACTCTAGTGCCAGCTTCTGGAATGTTTTCTAGGTGGTCCAAAATCAGACCGCCAAGTGTTTCATAATCTTCACTTTCCTGAAGATTAAGTTTGTACTCATCATTCAAATAATCAATTTCATGACGTGCAGAAAACAAATATTCTCCTTCATTTATTTCTTCTTCCAGCAAATCTTCTACATCGTGTTCATCCTCAATTTCACCAAAAATTTCCTCAATAACATCTTCGATTGTAACAGCTCCAGCAGTTCCGCCATATTCATCAACTACTACAGCAATGTTTCCTGATTTTTCAGTGAACAACTGTAGCAATTCCATTCCCGAAATTGCTTCTGGCACAAATGAAATTGGCAATAGCATTTGTTTAATCGATTCTGGTTTTTTAAACATTTCGAACGAATGAACATAACCAATAATGTTGTCAATGTTTTCTCTGTAAACCAGTATTTTTGAAAAATTGGTTTCAATAAATTTATTATGAAGTATAGAGATATCATCGTTTAATTCAACGGAGACAATGTCAATTCGTGGCACCATGCAATCTCTTGCTTTTACAGAGTTAAAATCTAGGGCGTTTTGTAATATTTGTATTTCATTTCCAAAATGCTCTTCCTCTTTCATTCTGCTATTCATGTCTTGAACATAATGTTCCAAATCAATTTTAGAAAACACTTTTTCTGTTTCAGAACCATCAACTTTTAGAAGTTTGAGAAATAAATTGCTTAAAAAGATGATAATAATTGACGGTAAATAAAGTGCCCCATAAATAATAATCATAGGGAATGAAGCTATTCTTAAAAATCCATTAGGATTTATTTGAACAAATGCCTTTGGTAAAAATTCAGCAACAATGAGGACTAAAATTGTAGAGAAAATAGTTTGTAAAAACAACACAACCCCTGTAGATACTCCCCATCCTGAAATTATTGGGTCTAGAATTTCTGCTGCAAATAATCCAAAAAATACCAAAGCAATATTGTTTCCTAGCAACAACATAGCAATGAAATTTGACTCTTTTTTGTAAAAAACGCCTGTCAATTTACTTGAAAGAGTTCCTTTCGTCTTATCTAACTCTATTTTTAAACGGTTTGATGATATATACGCAATTTCAAACCCAGAAAAAAAGGCAGAAAATATTAACGTAAGTACGATACCAATTAAAGGTGTTCCCATTTATTAAACTTGTGGTCTAAGATACAAAATGTTCTGATTTACAGAACATCATGACCTATATCCTTTCTGAAAAATGCATTTTCGAAGGATAGTTTTTCCATTGTTTTGTATGATTTTTTTAAGGCCGTTTCTACGTCTTTTCCATAAGAAGTTGTTGCTAGAACGCGACCTCCGTTAGAATAAACTACAGGCCCGTCAGCACTAGTTCCTGCATGAAAAACAATGCTTTCTGTAACCTCATTTAAACCAAAAATTTGTTTGCCTTTTTGATACGCTTCTGGATATCCTCCTGAAACCATCATAACAGTAGCGGCACTTCTATCATCAAATTGAATGTCTCTTTCAGAAAGAGTACCTGTAGCTACCCCTTCAAACAAGTCTAATAAATCCGACTTCAATCTTGGTATTACAACTTCTGTTTCCGGATCTCCCATTCTGCAATTATATTCAATTACATAAGGTTCATTCTTAACATTGATTATTCCGAAAAAGATAAACCCTTTGTATTCTATGCCATCAGCTATTAAACCTTTAACCGTTGGTATAATTACTTGATTCGTTATTTTATCTAAAAATGTAGGGTTTGCAAACGGCACAGGCGACAATGCCCCCATACCTCCAGTGTTTAATCCTTTGTCTCCTTCGCCAATTCTCTTATAATCCTTAGCTTCAGGTAATATTTTATATGATTTTCCGTCTGTAATTACAAAACAAGACAATTCAATCCCTGAAAGAAATTGTTCAATAACAACCCTCGAGCTAGCATCTCCAAATTTAGCATCTGAAAGCATCGCTTTAAGCTCATCTTTTGCTTCTTGAAGTGTGTCAAGAATTAAAACTCCCTTTCCTGCAGCTAAACCATCCGCTTTTAACACATATGGTGGTTTCATGCTAGAAAGAAACTTATACCCTTCTTCTAAAGTGTCTTTTGTGAATGTTGCATATTTTGCTGTAGGAATGTTGTGTCTTTTCATGAATTTCTTTGCGAAATCCTTGCTTCCTTCTAATTGAGCAGCTTCCTTGTTTGGACCAATTACCGCAACATTTTTTAACGCATCATCCGCTAAGAAAAAATCTGCTATTCCCATAACTAATGGGTCTTCCGGGCCTACAACAACTGTTTCAATGTTCTTTTCTACGACAAATGTCTTTATTGCTTCGAAATCAGTCGGTTGAATATCGACATTAATTCCATGATTTTTTGTTCCTGCATTACCTGGAGCAATATACAGTTCTTCTAACATTGAACTGTTTGCCATTTTCCAAGCTAAAGCATGTTCTCTTCCTCCAGATCCTAATAATAAAACGCGCATAAATTTATTGACAGTTTGCAAGTATTGATTCAAACATTGCCTTACCGTCCATATTCGCTAATTCATTATCAGCAGCTCTTTCTGGGTGAGGCATCATTCCAAAAACATTTCTACCTTCATTACAAATACCTGCAATATTCAGAAGTGAACCATTCGGGTTTGTTTCTTCTGAAACTTCTCCTTCTTCATTTGCATATTTAAATAAGATTTGATTGTTTTTCACAAGCTTATTTATTGTTTCTTCTGAAGCATAATATCTTCCTTCACCATGTGCGATTGGAATTTTATAGCTTTTGTTTTGATCTAAACCTTTCGTTATTGCTGATTGTTCAGAAGCAGGTTTTAAAAAGATGTTTTTGCAGATAAACTTTTGATTGTTGTTGTGCAATAATGCTCCTTCCAACAACCCTGATTCTGTTAAAATTTGAAATCCATTACAAACTCCCAAAACATATCCCCCGTTATTTGCGTGTTCGATTACTTTTTTCATAATTGCAGAATGCTTCGCAATTGCACCTGATCTTAAATAGTCTCCATAAGAAAACCCACCTGGAAGAACGATAAAGTCCGCCCCCTTTAAATCAGTGTCTTTATGCCATAATCTTTCAACTTCTTGTCCCATGATGGTTTCAAGGACATATACCATGTCTTCATCACAATTTGATCCCGGAAAAGTAACAACTCCAAACTTCATTTTATCATTTTTTGATTGCTACAAAATTACGATTATTCGTCTGCTAAAACGTGAAAGGATTGAAAAATTTACCCACAATGTAGAAAAAGAGTAAATAAAATAGGATAGATGGGATTAATGCGCTCTTCTTATTAAGAAATGCATAGGGCAAAATAAACATTACATATATGAGTAAACAACTCACCATTGCCACACTTTTAAAGACCGTTAGCTCTACCAATGCTATCACCATAAAGATAAAAGACGAAAGCATTAAAACGCGTATTAGTTTTCTTAAACGTATGGATGCATGCTGTATTTTTCTTATTAAGCCACCTAAGCTGAACAGAATTAAAAGAATTGTTAATGATACTACAATCACAAAATCAATCTTAGAAATGTAGGAAAAATTGACTGTGAAATTATCTAGCCCTATTGATAAGCCATAAAACTTCCCAAAAAGACCAGCATAAAGCATTGGTAATAAAAACCCAACAATGGCTAAAATCGACTCTTTAAATACAAAAGGTCTTATTACCCATATAACCCAAAACAAAAAGGGAAATGTGATTAATAATAATGGTGCAAACGTTGCTGCAATACCCATCATTATAGAAATATTAAAAACGGTTTTTCTCCCGTCTTCATTTTGATTTAATTTAAAAACATTGTGTAAAGCCAAAACAAGAAAAAATTGAGCTATCACATATCCATCTAAATAATAAAAGCCATGAAAAAAGCTCAACAAGATTGTATACAAAAAAGTAATGAGGTAATTGTTTTTATCTAAGAACTCATTTCTGTTAAAAATGATATTAATCAAAAGACCATTTCCCAATATTATTAATCCTGAAAAAACAGGAGACAATAAAGAATTTTGACTTAGTAATTCGCCCCATAAACCATAAGAAACATTGTCTCTTGGAATAAAATGTTCCAATTGAATGTTTAACACTATGCAGCCGACAATAAATATCGGAATGAGAATTAAAACAAATGGGCGATTGCTATAGAATAACTTTAACACGAGAACGAAGATACATTTTTTTATCTCCATTTATTGCTTCCTAAATTGTAGAATTATATATTTATCCTCTTATCACCACTGCTTTCTTAAAAAGGCACTGAAGAAAAACAAGTTACATTCAAAAGCTTATGGCAAAGACAAGATATTCAGACGACGAATTAGAAGAGTTTAAAACGTTAATTTTAGGGAAGTTAGCAGAGGCTCAAGAAGATTTGAACCTTCTTAAAGGAACATTATCACACAGTGATGATCATGGAACAAATGACACAGGTAGGTCATTTAACATGATGGAGGATGGTTCTGACACGCTTTCTAGAGAAGAAGTCGCTCAATTAGCTTCAAGACAAGAAAAGTTCATCGCAAATTTACAAAATGCTTTGGTTCGTATTGAAAACAAAACGTATGGAATTTGTCGTCAAACAGGTAACTTGATTCGTAAAGAACGCTTAAGATTAGTTCCTCATGCTACACTTAGCATTGAAGCTAAAAACGCCCAAGGATAATTACACTTTGTGAAGAAAAAAATATTAATCGTTACACTTGTTGTATTGTTTGTTTTGGCATTGGACCAAATCATTAAGCTATATATTAAATCTACTTTTTCTCCAGGTGAAGCGCACCCATTAATTGGTAATTGGTTTGTTGTTGAATACATCGAAAATCAGGGGATGGCTTTTGGAACCACTTTTGGTTCATCCATTTGGAGCAAATTAGCACTGAGTATTTTTAGAATTGTTGCCATTTTTGGGATTGTTTATTATTGGATTGGACAAGCTAAAAAAGGGGTTAAAATGGAGTTTTTAATTGCTCTAGGATTAATTTTAGCAGGGGCTACCGGAAATTTATTGGACTCCATGTTTTATGATTTTATTTTCCCTGTAGATCAATATTTAGACTGTAGATTAGATTACAACATATTGGAAGGGTCTGGTAATTTTACAGATTGTGGGTTTTTTGGAACTGTTGAGACACGCCATACGGGCTTCTTATTTGGAAACGTAGTAGATATGTTTAAGTTTCAAGCAAGCTGGCCTTCTTGGATGCCTTATCTAGGTGGTTCTGAAGTTTTTCCAGCAATTTGGAACGTTGCAGATGGCGCCATTACTGTTGGTGTGTTTATGGTGTTTATCCGTCAACGAAAATATTTTCCAAAAGACAAGAAAGAAGTTATTGAAACTAGTGAGACAGAATAATTTGTTTCTCTATAAATTACACGTTCTCTTTTAACCTAAAATCGATAAGTTATTCCACCCATCACTTGGAATGCGTGTACAGGTGCATTATACCAGCGCATGTATCGCTGAGAAGCAACATTGTTAAACTCAACAAAAGCGGAAATGCGATTATTGTAACGATACTCAACTCCAATGTTTGCATCTGCTAAAAAGCCAAGTGTTTTAACAAATTGTCCGTTTTCTAATTTTACATCTTCCCCAGCAGAATAGACCAATGCTTTTCTTCCTTCTTCAATGTTTAAATCTGCTCTAAAAATAAATTTATCAAACAAATTGTATGACCCTCGGAGAATAAATTGTAAACGAGGTAAATTCCATGCATAACTGCTATTCAATAAATTGTAAGAATAAAATTTACCCAAAGCATCTATTTTTAACTTCTCTTTCAATTGATAAGAAATCGACCCCTCAACTGTTGTTCTGTTTAGCGTATCAAAAATAACAGCATATCTGTTACCTAAAGAATACGTTGTATCAGTAATAAACAATGCTTTGTTTTTCACGTTCGCAAAACTAATTCCAGCGTTAAAGCTAATTCGTTTGCTTAATGTTCCTTTAATTCCTCCATAAAAGTCAATTGGTGTGCTTTCATTTAGCATGTTAACATTGTCTAACATAAACTCATTTGTTTGCGAAAGACTTTTAAATGTTGCTTGTTGAAGACCTCCTCTTAATCCAATGTATGGAATAAAAATATCATTAAACATACTGTACTTAACCTCTACATTAGGATAAATGTGGACACTCGTTTTTGTGTGTACATCAAAAACAACATCTGCACCAAACTGAGCTTTAAAACGGTCGTCTTTTAATTGAGTAGTGATTGATGGTTTAAGATTTATTACCGTATTATTTAGCACAATTCCAGAGTCTAAATAAGCAATCGTAGAGTCTAACTCACCATATTTATATCCATTGTATTTAATGTTAAGATCTAATGCATAAATTTCTTTATTATGCTTGTAAGTCGCCCCTGAAAGAATTGCAAAATAATTCTCTTTTGCTCTCCAGTCCTCAAAACCAGCTGTGCGTGGCTTACGTGCTAGATAGTTGTTGTAATTCAGTCCTACTGTGTAATTGATTTTTGCAGAATCTTTAACATGCGACTTAAATGAAGCCGACATACCAAAATCAGAAAACCTTTGTCTGATGCTGTCAGCTATTAACGTATCACTCGGGTATGCATAAAAATGTAGTCCCTGATTGTTGTAATTAACATCTCCTCTCAGTGTGTAACGTGATTCATTAATCCCTCCATAAATTAACCCTTTCGTTCTGTCAAAGCCTGCTGGAGCGTAGTTTTTGATGTTTCCGAAGGAACTTAAATGCTTAATATGGGCCCCATAAATGTACTTCCTTGATCTTTTTGAGTCAAAATAAACTTCTCCCAATGGCATTAATTCAGACCCTACTCCAAGTCTTACATATGTGTTGTAAATTTGGGTAAGCTTTTCTTTCGTGTTTACCGTAGCAGGATTAATTCTGTTCACTTCAGTTTCTGTATCAAGCTTTAGCACTAATAAAGGATACTCAATCATTGGTGTTGGAATTATTGTGTCAATTATTCTTGGGTTTATGGCAACACGGTATGCTTTTTCAACAGACCTATCTCCAACAGTATTAATGGTGTGGTCTACCTGTCCAAAAACAATAGATGCGCACAACACGAAACTTAGTACAATTATATTTTTCATATTAGTTGCCCTCTTTATTAATTTCAATAACTGGATTCGTTTCAATTTTTAATTCTTTTGGTTGATTTTTCAATTGCATTAATTCATCCCAAAGCTGTGTTGCTTCATCTAAAACGCCATCATCATCAATCGGATAATGGTCAATTACAGATTTTAAATTTTGCTCTGCCTGGAACAAATCATCCAATTGAATTAAAACGCGAGATCTTAATATCAATGCTTTTGCCACCCAATAATTATACGTTGGTTTCATTTTTAGGAGCGCGGCTATTTCGGCATCTGCTTCAACCAAGTTTCCTTGTTTAAATTCTAAATCAGCTAAGGAATATTTAGCTTCAGAAGCTTTTACTGTTGTGGTGTTTTTAACAATCCAAATTAATGCTGTTTTCGCAAGCGTATAATTGTTTAAATAATAATGTGACATTCCTTTAGCATAGTTTGCCTCAAGTTTAATCTCATTGTTAATTTCACTATTTGTCAACACTTTGTCGGCATAAACAACTGAGTTCGTCCAGTTTTCCAATAAGAAATGAGACCTCATTAATCCGAGTTTAGCATTAAATATAACTGCTGGTGTTGACGCCATATCTTCCAAACGTTTGTAATAAATTATTACCTCCTCGTAACGTTCCTCATTGTATAAATAATGAGAAACTCTTGCTGCCGCCAACTCAGTAAATGATGTGTTTGGCCCTTCTAACGTCTCTCTATAGATTTCAACAGCAAGAGGAACATTCTCAAGTGTGTAATGACAGTTTGCTAGATAATTTTTAACCTCGTTTTTATACCTTCCTGAAGGAAATTTTTCTAAATATTTTTCCAGTTTAGGTATTGCGTTTTCGAACCTAATTTTTTCAGTCTTGGTACTATCCATATATACCTCAATTGCCGGAAGATAATAGAGGTTTTCTTTCTCATCTGGACTAATGTTCGCACAAGCATACTGTTCAGAAAGCGCTTCCACTTTTTCTGGTTGATTCATCGCTATGTATAAATCCTTTAGTCCCTCGGCTGCTTTTTCACACACTTTAATGTCTGAGCCATGTTGCTCCAGTACATCTTTGTAGGATTCTTCGGCTTGGTTGTATTTTCCTTGTTTGAAATAAATATCCGCAATATTAATCTTAGCAGGAACTAACAAATTAGAAGAAGGATAGTCAAAAACAATTTTTTTGTAGTACGACAAAGCTTTATCGAATTGACCAACACTTTTATAACTTTCTGCTACTTCGTTGATTGATGTCAATAAATACTTAGAGTTTTTGTAATTGTTTACAATGTCCAACAAACTTGAAATTTTATCATTTAAGCGCCCCTCCATGTAACCGTAAGTTTTTCCTAAATAAAACAGTGCTTGATCCTCGTAACCAGATTTTAGCTCAATCGCATCTTTGTAAAACTTAACAGCGAGTTCGTTGTTTTTCAACACAAAGTATCCATCTGCAATTCTCATAAATGCATCGGCCTTTTTTTGCAAACTTGGAGGATTTGACTGAGTAAACAAGCGAAAAGACTCAATTGATTTTTCAAGCATATCTTCTTTTTGCGCTTTTTTATTTTGCTCTGAAAAAGAATCCGCCTTCATTAAGTAACAATATCCAATATTGTATTTTGCTTCTGTTACAATAGCATTCGTTGTTGCGGGCATAACAATAAATTGTTTATAACCACTAAGAGCTTCATCGTAATTCGCGAGTCTATAATTAGCGTCAGCAGTCCAAAATACGGCTAAAGCACTTGTGCTTAAGTCAATTGGATAAGTCCCTACTAATTTAAAAGATGATTTTGCTCCTGTAAAATCTGACTTTTGAAAACGTTCTACTCCTTGATTGAAAGCAATCATTTGGTAGGCCGCCTTGAGTCTGACGTTTTTATTTGGAAGTTTATCAAGCGAAGCTAGAGCCTTTGTATAGTTGTTGGTACTTGTATAAACATTCACTAAATACTGATAAACATCGTCTTTACGATCCGTGTTTGGGTATTGATTTAAATACATTTCAAATGCTTCAACTGCTTCGTCGTAAGGATTGATATCAAGTTTGTATGAAAGAACCGCATAATTATAAAGCGCATCTTCAGCAACCACCTTATCAAAATCCATAAAGGCAGCACCTTCAAATGCAGAGCGTGCTGAAACTTTATTATCTAATTTTAAAAGACATTCTGCAATGTGATAGTAAGAAACTTGACCTAAACTGTCTTCTACCTTTTTTACTTTGTCAAATAATGGTATTGCTTTCGTATATGATTTACTTTTATAATAGGCATAAGCCAATTGATAATTATCGTCTCTAGTTGTTTCAGCATGACGGTTGTAATTTTCTAAATAAGGAACAGCTTCGTCATATCTTCCTGTTCTATAATATGCATCTCCAATCAACAAATTCATGTCGTTTTCATTTGCAAGTCCTTCTTTCGTTACAATTTTTGGTGCGTATTCTGTAACTGCATCGTAGTTGCCTTGTAAATAATAGATTTGTGCAATATAGTAAGGAGCAATTGAACCAAATTGTTCGTCATTTTCAAGCTTCAAGAACCCGTCTAACGCAAGTTGATAGGAATTGTTTTGATAGGCAATGTATGAATAGTAATAAAGCGCTGGATTAGCGTATTGAGATGTTCCATCTTTAATTTCGTGGAAGGAATTTCTTGCCTCTTCAAAGTTTTCTTCTTGAAAATTAGCATAGCCTAATTTAAAGTAAAATTCATCTCTATCATCTTCCTCTACATCTTGAATGCTTAGTTTATTGAACCACGTTAAAGATTCATCATACTTCTTTTTGTAATAAAAATACTGCCCCAATTTAAAAGAGATTCTCGTTTTATAAATACTCTCAGGATAGTTTTTGTTGAATAACAATAAGAGATCTATGGCGTCATTATTATACAACTCTAGTGCAGAAATGGCTTCATAAAACGAGGCTTTCACATAAAAAGGATCGTTTTCTTCATCGAATTCATTCATAAATAAATGAAATTCCTTTCTAGCAGCTGCGTATTGTTCTTTTTGAAACAAATCTTCGGCCTGATAAAATGTTTTATAGACACTATTATATCTATCTGAAGACTGCGCCAACAGTTGACCACATGAGAAAATGACTAGAAATAGTAAAACCTTGTTCATTCGTTGCTGCTTTAATAATCAAGTAAAAGTATGTTACTTGAGGGGGGATTTGGAGAGAGAGTTCAAAAGTTTTAAACGGTTTTTTGTTAAGATTATTTCAGGGACTAACCTAAAAAACAAGATTTGAATGATCACCTTTACGTTAAATTCAAACAAAGTGAAGAACGTAATCGAAATTCAGAACGGAGAAATTAAGCAAAGCAATAGTGTTGTTTTGAGCAATGTTAATGTAGCTATGAAGCCAAACGAATTTGTTTACCTCATCGGTAAAACAGGTTCAGGTAAAAGTAGTTTGCTAAGAACTTTGTATGGAGATTTGAGTCTTTCTGACGGTACAGGTAGTGTTGTAGATTTTGATTTAAATAAACTGAAGAGAAAAGACGTTCCAAATTTACGTCGTAAAATTGGGATTGTATTTCAAGATTTTCAATTGTTGACAGATAGAAGTGTTTTACAAAATTTAATGTTTGTAATGGGTGCTTCTGGATGGAAAGATACCGCTGAAAAAGAAAAACGCGCAAAAGATGTTTTGGCGTTAGTTGGTGTAGAAAATAAAATTAATGCAATGCCTTTTGCATTGTCAGGAGGAGAACAACAAAGAGTTTCTATAGCTAGAGCGCTTCTAAACAGACCTTCATTAATTCTTGCAGATGAGCCAACTGGAAATTTAGATCCTGAAACTTCTGAAGAAATTATGCGATTATTAATGGCTATTGCTTACGAAGAAAACACTGCGATTTTAATGGCGACACATGATATGTCGATGGTTGAAAAATATCCAGGAAGAATTTTACGTGTAGAAGAAGGAACTGTGAAAGAAATAAACACGATGAATAATTTCGATCCCTTTACCGATTTCTCATCAAAATAATTCGTTAAATTGTTTTCTTAACAAATTTGACTTCGAACAACTTTAACCAGTTTTTCCCAGTCATATAGATTTTGCCTGTTTCAGAATTGAACGCAATTCCATTCAAAACATCTTGATCAGAAAGTCTTCCTTCTATTTCAAGAGAGCTTGCGTCTATTTGTTGTTCAACCATTCCTGTAATTGGATCGATAACCACAACCATGTTTGTTGTCCAAACATTTGCGTAAATTTTTCCGTCAATAAATTCTAGCTCATTAAGAGCCGTAATAGGACCTCGATTATTATAAACTTCAATCGTTTTTATTACTCCAAAAGTTTCTGGATCTCTGAAAGAAATTCTTTCCGTTCCGTCAGACATAATTAGATTTTCACCATCATTACAGATTCCCCAGCCTTCTCCTGTATAAGCAAAATCTTTTTTTGGAATTATTCTCTCATTTAAATCATACGTGATGCATTTATGATTTTGCCATGTCAATTGATAAAGAACATCATTTAAAATTGTTATTCCTTCCCCAAAATAATTGCCGTCCAATCCCATTCTTTTATTTGGATTGATTGTGCCTGTTTTTAAATCTACTTCAGCTACAAAGGATTTTCCTAATACTCCCGTTCCTTCATATAAGTTTCCATTATAAAACGCTAATCCTTGTGTAAAGCTTTCGCGATTGTGAGGGTATGAAGTAACAATTTCTGCGGTCAACAACTCTGGATTAATGTTAGAAATTACTCTTAACATTCTATTGTCAACATATGATGAACCATCTTTTAAGGTTGATAATAAATTGAATGATTTTGCACCAACTCCTTTTAACGAAGCGTTGAATTTAAACGAAACATTCTTTGTTGGGTTTTTCCAAATTTGAATTACAGAATCATCATAAACAACTTCTAATTTTTGAATATCATCTGCCAATACATCAACAAAAATTTCTACAACTTGATCATATGTCAATTGTAAATTTTGCTCAAAAGTAAATTTTGCCGGAGCATCTTCAGCTTGGACTTCAGAAGAAGGGTCTGATTTTAAAAGAGGCATTATTAAAAGAGAACCCCCAACAATAACAACTAAGGCAATGATGATGTATTTTTTCATTTATTTTAATTTTTGCTCTATTCTTCTCACATCAATTGATCCATGAGATTCAGAATAAACAATTTCACTTCCTTTTATTACAATTACTTGTGGAGATTGATGTAATACCCCTGTTAATTGTGCAATTTCATTTGAAACATCACGATGCTTTAGTAAGTCTAAATAATACAGTGTGCAAATAGTGTTTTCTGTTGTCCAATTATTTTCAAAACTTTTGATGGCCATGGAAGAAATTCCACATCGTGTACTGTGTTTGAAGATTAAAATCGGTTTTTCGTGCGTAGATTTTAACACCTCATTCAACTGATCTATTGATTCCAATTGGTTCCAAGGTGTTTTACTCGCAACCGTATTTCTGCTAAAAAGTCCCATTAAATTCCAGATGTAAATTGTTTTAAGAAACGCACGTCATTTTCCGAGTAAAGGCGTAAGTCATTAACTCTATATTTCAATTGAGCAATTCTTTCTACTCCCATTCCAAAGGCAAAACCAGAATATTCTTTGCTATCTATATTACTTGCTTCCAAAACATTTGGATCGACCATTCCACATCCCAATATTTCTAACCACCCTGTGTATTTACAAACGTTGCAACCTTTAGAGTTACATATTGTACAAGAAACATCTACTTCAGCACTTGGCTCTGTAAAAGGAAAATAAGAAGGGCGCAACCTGATTTGTGCTTTTTCACCAAACATCTCCTTCGCAAAATAAAGTAGCGTTTGTTTTAAATCGGCAAAAGAAACATCTTTATCAATATACAAACCCTCTACTTGATGAAAGAAACAATGCGCTCGAGCAGAAATTGCTTCATTACGATAAACTCTACCCGGTGAAATTGTTCTAATCGGTGGTTTTTCATTTTCCATTACTCGAACTTGAACCGAAGAGGTGTGTGTTCTTAAAGCTATTTCATCCTTAGGGTTATCTCCTTTTTGAATAAAAAAAGTATCCTGCATGTCTCTTGCTGGATGTTCTGGTGGAAAATTTAAGGCAGAAAAATTATGCCAATCGTCTTCAATTTCTGGTCCTTCAGAAACCTTAAATCCAATTCTATTAAATATTTCGATGATTTCTGTTCTAACCAAAGACAATGGGTGTCGCGAACCTATTGTTATTTTATCTTCAGGTCTACTTAAATCAATCTTGTTTTTTTCAGTTTCAGAAGTTGAAGCATTTTCTTTTGCGTAATCGTATTTTTCTTGCGCAAAATTTCTAAGACCGTTTAGTAACTGACCTGTTTCACGTTTTTGTTCATTAGGAACCGATTTTAAATCATTAAATAAATCTTTGATTTTGCTTTTCGTTCCTAAATATTGAATTCTGAAGCCTTCTAACTGCTCTGCATTCAACAACTCAACGGCTTCAATTTCTTTTTTTATTAATTCTATTTTCTCAATCATATTTAAATCTCTCTCAACGCTTTTGCTACAAAACACGTTACTATTCATACATCGCGGTGTATTTTATGCCTTATTAATTGTTTTAAGTGTAACTAAAAACATATTTTTAACGTACGAAGTTAAGCATTACACAATAAAGTTGTTTTATAATCTCTAATTTTTAGATTATATTTGACAACCTACTATTATTGATAGAAGTAATAAAACCTATGAAACAAAATACAATGAAATATTCTTTACTTATACTAATTGCTTTGTCATTTGGTTTCTTACAGTCTTGTAAGAATAAAAAACCATCTGTGGTGAAAGTGTTTGTGCGATCTGCAAGTAATGAGTTAGTCTCAGGTGCAAAAGTGATTATTATTGGGGATATTAATTCAAACCCAGCAACAATGGAGTATGTTGATACCGTTGTTACTAACGAGTCTGGTTTTGCTTATTTCAATGTTGCCCCATATTATGATGCGGCAGGCGAAGATAATAAGGTTGCCTATTTTGATATTGTTGCCAAAACAGATGTGAAAACGGGTAATGGTGATGTAAGAAGTAGAGTTCACACAACTGCTGTTGAAACAGTGTTTTTTCCAAATTAAATTTCGAAAATTATGAAAACTAATAAATTAATACTCTTAAGTTTCTTTGCATTGTTTGCTTTTACAGCAATCGTTGGATGTAGAAAAAAGGGAGAAACTATTGCAAAAATTTACGTTAGAGATGCTGCTAACCAAGCCGTTCCTGGTGCTCAGGTCGTTTTGTATGGTCAGTCTTCAACGGGTCAAGCAAGCAGCGTTACTGTTTACGATACAACTTTGTCAAACTCTGCTGGAGAAGCAATTTTTAACTACGATGATGTTTACCAATTAGGTCAAGCGGGTGTTGCTGTTTTGAATATTGATGTAGTGAAAGACGGAAAAACAGGTCAAGGAATTATAAAAGTTGAGGAAGAAACAACTTCTGAAGAAACGGTTTATATTCAATAAGAAATACTAGAACAATATAAAGCCGGAAGAACGTTTCTTCCGGCTTTTTTTATGGTATTAACTTTCGTTTCAGTGAAACGCTAATTTAAGAATACTTTATTTCAGCTTCTTCTACAAGTGGGTGACCTGTCATTCGTAAAAACAATTGAATTAAAGCAACAACATCTTTCTCACAATACACTTTAATTCGTTCTAAATCTTTGTCTTCAAAATACACCCTCGCCACGTCTGCCCCTGATATATCGTCTTTCGGCGTTGGAATTTCAAACACGTGGCATAAAAGTGCCAAAGAAGTATATGCTTTAAAATCTCCAAACTTCCATAATTCCATTGTATCTAGGTGATTAATCTCCCATGGTTTTTTACCTGCAATATCTAATGTCATCGGTAGAGAAATTCCATTGATCAACATTCTTCTGCAGATGTATGGGAAATCAAACTCCTTTGCGTTGTGACCACATAAAATACTGTACGGTGTGTTGTAATGCTCGTCCAACAACTTTTTAAATTGCAGCAAAAGGGTCTCTTCATCATCATGGTAAAATGACTTCATTCTAATTTGACGACCTGAATGATTACTCGTTATAAAACCAACGGAGATACAGACAATTTTTCCAAATTCAGCATAAATTCCGCCACGATCATTGTATAAATCATTGAACGATTTTTCATCATTTTGCATGAATCTTGTTTTAGATTCAAACAATTCTCTTGTTTTTTCGTTTAATTTTGCGAATTCATACGTTTGTGGAACTGTTTCAATGTCAAGAAACAATACTTTTTCTAATGGAACTTTTTCAAGCATAACAGATAATGTAAATAGGTTTTTAGTGTTAAATTAATGATGTTTTATTTCCCTTTCTTATTCAAGTTAGTTAAAAATTGCAGAATCGACATAAAAAAAGCAAATTTGTATAAAAGCAATTTATGGCAGAAGAATTAGAGATCATCCAAGGCGATAAAAACGAAGTTTATTCCAGTTTAATTCCTCAAATTAAAGCTTTAATTGGTGATGAAAAAGACGTTGTGGCAAATTTAGCCAATGTGTCTGCCGCACTTAAACAAGCTTTTAATTTCTTCTGGGTTGGTTTTTATCTTGTTAAAGAAGACGAGTTGGTTTTAGGTCCGTTTCAAGGTCCAATCGCATGTACACGAATTAAAATTGGTAAAGGTGTTTGTGGTTCTTCATGGCAAGAAAAAAAAGTGTTTGTTGTTGATGATGTAGACGCTTTCCCTGGTCATATTGCATGCAGCGGAGACTCTAAAAGCGAAATTGTTCTTCCATTAATAAAAAACAATGTTGTTATTGGTGTTTTAGACATTGATAGTGACGAATATGCCACTTTTGACAAAACAGATGAATTACATTTAACGCAACTTACAGAATGGCTCGTTTCTATTTTTTAATCGGTTTAATCTCTTTTCTTATTTCATCATGCGCACAAGTAGGTCAACTAACTGGAGGTGAAAGAGATGTAACAGCCCCTCAACCTTTAAATAATAAGATTGCTCCTGAGAATGAAAGTGTGAATTTTAATGCATCTAAAATTTTTATTCCTTTTAACGAGTTTATTCAGTTAAACAATCCAAGGCAAAACATTGTTCTTATTCCTCCCCATGCAAAAGTAAATGCCGCAGTAAAGGGAAAAGATTTAACGTTAAACATTGAAGGAGATTTAAAAGAAAACACTACGTATTCCATCTTTTTAAACAATGCCATTAAAGACATAACTGAAGGTAATGATTCCATCATGCAATATGTTTTTTCTACGGGACCTATCATTGATTCAAATACGTTGCATTGCACTGTAATAGATGCTTATTCTAACAAAATGTTTGGTGGTGTTTATTGTGCTCTTTTTGACGTTGACACTGATGAAATTGTAAATTTTTCAAAAACAAACTCAGCCGGAGAAGTTGTTCTAGACCATATTAAGGCTGGCACGTATGTGTTTGCAGCATTTGACGATAAAAATTTAAACTTAAAAGTTGATCCTTTTGAACCTGTTGGTTTTTATGAGAAGGGAATCTTAGAAATTAATGAAAACAATGTTGATTCGGTTCATGTTCGATTATTTTCGCCAACTCCAGATCCAAAAATTAGGACAAAAACGCTAACCAATAATAACACAATCATTATTGGTGCTACCGTTCCGTTTGTTGACGAAGAAATTATCATTAATGGCAAACCGCTTTCTTTTGAAAACTATACCAAACTAAAAGAGGATAGTTTGCTGTTGTTTGTACCACAAAATGAATCTAACACGATTGAAGTCATTATTAAATCGCAGACAGTAAATGACACCTTGCAGTTTACTCGGAAAATCGGGAAAGAAAAAATGACCGGTAAACTTTTCGATAATACCAGTCGAATTAATCCTTCAAACA